>AUXO014814074.1_pt1 | contig 13222 bp, 12 predicted proteins | sample 768731 | NCBI WGS metagenome assembly AUXO01 (sample SAMN02715735, study PRJNA202380) | gut metagenome | biome: sheep rumen | host: Ovis aries | place: New Zealand: Palmerston North
TTCTCTTGGACTTGTATTAATTCCTAAAACTTTCATAATAATATCTCCAAAACTTAACAATTATATATTTCATCAATTAAATATTAATATTTTTTCTGTTTAAGCAAATATGAGTTTAACACAGATAAATCAAAAAAGCAATACTCATTATAGTTTATAATTTATATGAATTCATTTAATTTTATAACAAAAATACTCATAAAATAATAATCATGTTGAAAATTCAATAATATTATTCATTTTTTAAACAATAATAAAATATTTATATATTATATATAACAAACTAATTTTTATAGGAGGTTATTTAATGAATTTCAAAAAATTTGCAATATTGTTTTTGATTTTTATGAGTTTAATATTGTGCATTGGTTCAGTTTCAGCTGAAAATGTTACTGAAATTGACAACAGTAACATGACCCAAGATGTAGCTGCACCTGTTGAAGAGATTCAACAGCCTGTTCAGGATGATTCCGCACCGGCCGTCAGTGCAAAATCAACTAAAAAAATAGATACTGACACTGATGCTGATGATGTGGTTGTAGGCTATAAGAAAAACGAATTTCTAAAAGTCAAAGTAAAAAATGACAATACTGAAAAACCAATTAAAGATCTTAAACTAAAAATCAAAGTTTACACCAAATCTAAAAGTAAAATATATACTATTACAACTGGTAAAAACGGAATTGCATTGTTCAACACTAAAAAATTGAGATTAGGTGACCATAAAGTTATAATTACTTCTGCAGACAAAAAATATAAGGTCAGTGAAAAGGCTCAGATTTTTGTCGGGAAAAAACACACAATCACTCTTAAACCTAATACCATTAAAAAATTGAAAAACAAAGATATTTTAAGGGTTTATACAATAAATGACGGTGACGAAAAAGATGTAAAAGTTGCTTTTAAAGGAATTGCTAAAAAGACCAATATTGCTAAGGCAGTATTTTACCTAAAAAATAAAAAAACAGGAAAAATTATAAAAAAGACAGACCGCAGCGATTTTGATCATGGAAAATGGCATTATCCTGATGAAGACTACTCAAACAGATACACACTTGTTAAAGTTAAAATCACATATGTGACAATATAATAAGAAAATGATTATTTTCTTATTTTTCTTTTTTTATCACTCAAAGCGCAAATCAAACTTGGCGAATGTGGTTTCATTTAAAAATCTGGACATGTCCTTATCGAGTTTATGGGCCAATTCAGTAACCACATCTAAAAACTGGTCAAAATCCTCTTTTGTCTGTGATTCAAGACCATGGGCAAGAATGGAATTATTTCTCTTTTGAGTTAAGTTTTTAATTTTTGATTCATTTTGAACGAAATATTTTCCAAGATCGTCACCCAGTTCATTGAGCAGTTGGAAATCCGCAACAAGACCAATCCTTATTTTGCCGTCTTCTTCGGTTTTTTTAAGATAATCTATAAATTCCTGAGACACATCTTTTTCTAAAAGTATTGAAATGTCAACATCTGAACTTTTGATGTTATATTTGGACAGCTGTATTTGAGCTATAAGTTCAAATGACCTGTATAATCGTGCAATGGCATCGTCATACTTATACTCTTCGGACTTTCTTATGGAATTGTTGATCAGGCTTGCAAGAATATAGCAGTTTTTAAGATTTTGAGATCTTGAATTGATTATCATGCCTAATGCTGTTAAGTTCTTTTTCAGTTTTTCCCTAATTTCAATGAAATCCAAATGACTGAAATCCGCTTTTGTGAGATACTTGTATGCGTTTTCAAAGTCCATATTGTCCCAGCTGTAATAGGATTTGCAGATGTTTAAAAAGGAATCCTTATCAAAACTCACATCAACGATTCTTTCCAAAAGGTCTATGCACTGCATGAATCTGTTGGAGTTAAAGTATCTTCTGCCCCTCATAATTGAAATCCTGTCATAAATCTTATACAGGTTCTGATAATTGATTATTTCAGTTCCGCTTGAAACTTCACCTCTAGAGCGGTCACCTCCTACTGAAATAAGGTCCTTTTTATAGAACATTCCGCAGCATGCCATCGCTGCAGACATTGTTTTGGTTCCGGAAGTGTAGTCCATGATAATCTGATATTCCCTTGTTATGTCATTGTCAAGTTCCCAGATTTTAGATTCAAATACTTCAAAACATACATTGAAATTGTCAATGGCTTCTATAGGAACAATCTGATAGTCTTCATCTATGATAAATTCATCATTGTCCTGTGCGAATAACTCCTCAATATATGGAATGGTATTTCTTGATTTTTCAGATGCGAAAAATACAACCTTATTGGGATAGATTTTAGTTATTGTGGAATACAATTTTTGGGCTAGCAGTTTGACTCCACTCTCATCGCTGGAATTGATACCGGTTCCTACTATCATAAACAGTGCTACATCTTTTCTTTTCATAAATATCACAAAACCTATCTATAGTAAAATATTTCGTATTTCTCATTAAAAAAATTGTCTAATACATGAGCAACATTCAAAATTGTCAATACCATTCTAGCATTGCAAAGAATTTACATGAAATGCATATATGGAACTTATTTTATACATTATTTGTCTTAATTTTCTTTTCAAGGCAGTAAGTAAGCACTTGCAGTCGAAAACATTTATAGTAATTGTTTTCATATGATTAAACAACGCAGGTGATTTAAATGAACTTAAAAGGAGTATTATTTTTAGTATTGGTATCTTCTCTTTTAATCGGAAGCGTTTGCGCTGCAAGCGTCAATGACTTTAAAGTTGACGGTTCATTTAGTAGTCTTTACAATGGCGAATATTATTCAGTATATGCAAATGGAAATCAGGATGCAGGAGTATGTATCTACAAAAACGTAAATGACGATGTTTACGATGACATGGAAAACGACGATGTCCTTGACCACGTCATTCACCACGACGGAAGGGAATACACTTACGGAGATGACGACATGGCACTTACCAAAAACGCTGACAACACTGCAAACTTCACAGACTACGACCACGCAACACATGGAGTATCTGAAGTAGTAAGCCAAGGTAATGAACAATACATTGTTGCTTTCTGGGCAAAAGACACAAGCAGCATGGACAATGCCAAATTAGTCTCCATGTTGAATGATTTCAACAAAAACAACAATGTTTCTCCAGTTGCATTCTAATTATACTGGAACAATTAGGAGTCCTGAACTCCTCTCTTTTTTCTTTTTTCTGCAAAATTTTATTTTTAATCTGAAATAAACTCATATTTCGACGACTATCAGATAATTAGTTTTTTTGACTTCACCTAATGGAAATCCTCCAGTAACTACAATCAGATCCCCTTTGTTTAGATTAAATTCTTTTTGAGCTATTTTTTTTGCATTCTCAACCATCTCATCAGTGCTTTCATATATATCGGTTACTACCGGCTTCACGCCAAAATTTAAAATTACCTTCTCTGCAATATGGTTTGATGGACAACACGCCATAATTATGGAGTTTGGGCGGAAATTACTAATTCTTCGAGCAGTGAGACCTGTTAGAGTGGTTGTAACTATCAATTTAATATCAGAGAATTCAACAGCATCAACAACCAATTTTGCTATCGTATCCCCAGTGCCTATTGTACCCTTGTATGAAACATGCTTAGTGTAATCAATTGTCGATTCAACATGCCGGCATATTCTGCTCATTATTTCAACTGATTCAACCGGATGCTTTCCAACGGTGGTTTCTCCTGACAGCATGACGCAGTCGGTTCCATCAAATATTGCATTGGCCACATCTGAAACCTCAGCCCGGGTTGGCCTTGGGCTTTCATACATGGACGCAAGCATTTCTGTTGCAACAATTGCAAACTTTCCCTTTTCACGGCATTTTCTGATAATGCTCTTTTGAAGAACCGGCAACTCTTCCAGTGGCACCTCAACTCCCAAATCACCTCGAGCCACCATAATTCCGTCAGATTCATCAATTATCTCATCGATATTTTCAATGCCCCTGCGGCTTTCAATTTTTGAGATGATTAAAGCATCACCTCCTGCATCTTCAATAATTTTACGAGCACTCATCACATCATCTCTTGAATTAACAAATGATAAAGCCAGATAATCACATGCATGTTTTGCCGCAAAAGCTATGTCTTTTCTGTCAACTTCACTCATGAATTCCAATTTTAAATCAACACCAGGGACATTGATGGTCTTTTTGTCCTGAATTTTCCCATCACCCAATGCTTTCAACACTACATGATCATCTTTCTTTTCTATGACTTCCAATTCAAACAGTGCATTGTCTATAAGCACCTTGTCCCCTACTCCTATAAAGTTAATTGCATTGCTATGGTTAACTCCGAATTCATCTTCATTTCCAAGGATGCAGTTAGCACTCATCCTGATTGTATCATCTTTTTTAAGAGTCACTCCACCATTCTTAAATTTTAAGGTTCGAAATTCCGGCCCTTTGGTATCATACATAATGGCCAAAGGCCGGTCGTATTCTTTACGCACCTGTCTGATGACTTCGATAGTTTTAAGTATTCCTTCTGGTGTGGCGTGACTTAGGTTAATGCGTGCACAATCCATACCCATATTAACCATTTGTCCCATAACCTCGACAGAATCAGATGCCGGACCGATACTGCAAATAACTTTTGTTTTTTTCATTTTTCTTCCCCTAATTAATTTTTAAAAATCCGAATGCTAATAAAACATCTATAAATAATTATATTTAATGGTTAACGTATAATCATTTGTTAAGAATTCATCTGATAATTTCCAAATTAACAATTAAAACTTGTTTTTCAGTGCAGGCAATACTTTTTTAATGTTATTGAATGCAGAAATGCACTTATTCGTATTTTTTTCTGTTTTTAAGATGTAAATAAGCACTTGCAGTCGAAAAGCTTTATATAGTCTTGTTTTCATATAATAAAACAACGAAGATGATTTAAATGAACTTAAAAGGAGTTTTATTTTTAGTATTGGTGTCTTCACTTTTAATCGGAAGCGTTTGTGCAGCAAGCGTCAATGATTTTAAAGTAGACTCAACATTCAATGGCATTTACAACGGAGAGTATTATTCAGTATATGCGAACGGAAATCAGGATGCAGGTGTCTGCATCTAAAAAACGTGAACGACGACGTTTACGACGACATGGAAAACGATGATGTCCTAGATCATGTCATTCACCACGACGGAAGGGAATACACTTACGGTGATGACGACATGGCACTGACCAAAAACGCTGACAACACTGCAAGCTTCACAGACTACGACCACGCAACACATGGTGTATCTGAAGTTGTAAGCCAAGGCGGCGAACAGTACATTGTTGCTTTCTGGGCAAAAGACACCAGCAGCATGGACAATGCCAAACTTGTCTCCATGATGAATGATTTCAACAAAAACAACAATGTTTCCCCAGTAGCATTCTAAATACCACTGGGACAAATAGGAGTCCTAAACTCCTAACTTTTTTTATTTTTCTCTTTTTAATACGAAACATTTCTTATATTTCAAAGACAAATATTTACTCAATGAGTGAAAAATACATTAGACAAAACAAGAGATCCTGTTCAATCGTTAAAAGCTCCAAGACATATGCCAAACTATCCAATTTGGAAGATGCCATATTTATCAGAGATTTTTTGATTGATATTGATTGGAATCTGGATGACATTCCACAAATTCTTAAAAAAGAAGATATATATCTGGTTTTAACAGTTTATGATGATAAAATCTATCTTTTAGCTAAATACAAGCAAAAACCCAATGATGAAACCATTAACAAACTTGTTAAAAAGCACAAGAGAAATCCCAACAACTCCAAATATGGTTTAAATATTTCAAAAATCGCTGACACATATGTGATTTCAAAACAGATTGCCGGCGATTCATATGTATTTGGTTTGTATGATGATTTAAGAGATGCGGAGTTTGTCAGAAATTTTCTCATGGATCATCAATGGAACATCAATGAATTTGGAAAAATTGAATATGACGAGGATGCAAATACATACAAGGCAGTTTTGGTAATTGATGACTATGTATATGTGCTTGACTCATTTGACACAGCAGATATTGATTTGGAGAAAACATATGAAGATTTCCTGTCAAGGATATCCAAACATAAATACGGACTTGCCAATTATCCCCATCTTGACAGGCTTAAAAATAAGATTTCTGAGCTGGAAGATGAGCTGAACGTAAAAGCTATTGATGATGTCTGGATATTTGGTGAAGGAATTGAACAGGAAGATGCTTTATCAGATATAATTTTCACATTATCCCCTTTTGAAAAAAGTGTCTATGACGCTATTGACACAAAGGCAACATTCAATGAAATCAAACAGAAATTAGTCAGATACAAAACAAAAAACTTTGAAGACAAAATAAATAAAAATCTGGATGAACTGATTGGAAAAGAATTGATTGAAAAAGATGGAGAATATTACTTAAAATGTTAGGCATAGTAGAGCTCAAAAATGAATCATTGAATAATTACAATATCGCTCAATAAAATGTATTGAAACTTGTTGAAGTTGCAGTAAATGAATTGATAAATCAAGCAAATGAAATAAGAAAACATTTTTGCAGAAATTGTTTTGATACATATACCATCATTAATGTAAAATGTGAAAATTATAGTGAAAACTGAATAGTTTGTCCACAATCCATATACTCACTGAAGACATTTACACATATCCTCTGATTTCCCTGACGAACAAAAAAAAACATTTACACTATACAAAGCAAAGTTAAAAAGAATATCATGTGGAAAATTTAAGGCTTTTGGATGAATTGGTCTTTGAAATGTATTTTAACCATCTACCATTCTTTCAAGTCCTTAAAAGTCATATCAACTGTCAGTGGCGTTAGGCTCGGTCTTTTCTCAACGAGCAATGCATATCCGTCACTACCCTCTCCATATTCCTTTACAAGATTAGATGCAATCATGATTAAATCTTCACCATCCTGATTTTCATCGAGCGGATAGTTAAAAATCTCTGATTTTTCTTCGTTTGTATTGTCGATTACATGCTTGTCAAGCATTTTATGTGCAAGGTGAGTAATCTTGACTTCTTCTGATTCATAGTTTGACGGCACATTCAAGTTGAATAAATCAACACCCTCAGGAAATCCATCATTTTTAATCTTTAAAACAATGTCATGGAGAACCTTTTTGGCTAGCGTGAAATCATAATCCGCATACCATTCGCCGTTTTCATCTTTTTTGAATGAAGTTTTAGGATCCATAAAAAGTGAAGTGGCAATTGCAGGAATGCCCAGACTTACTGCCTCAAATGCGGCACAAACAGTACCTGATGATGTAATGTCAGATGTAATATTGACGCCCTGATTGATTCCTGTTATAACCAAATCCGGTTTTTCATCCATAACATAATCGGCACCTACTATTACTGAATCTGCAGGACTTCCTGAAACAGAATATGCTTTGCTTCCATCTTCAAGTTCACATTCCTTAAGTTCCAAATGTTTGAATAATGTCAAACGGCGCCCTACACTGCTGTTGTTTTCATCAGGAGCCACAACTACCACATTAGCTATATCTTCAACTGCCTGTTTTGCAGCCAGAATTCCAGGTGCATAAACCCCATCATCATTAGATATCAAAATGTTCATGAGCATCAAACCTTTAATCAATAATTAATATTATATTACAACATATAATTAAATATATAACCAATATGGAGATTATTTATGACATTTTTGCAAATGGACGATGGAGCTGAAATATATTTTGAAGACACAGGCAAAGGTGAAACATTAATTTTTGCACATGGACTTAATTCATCTCACAAAGCCAACAAAGATTTTTATGATTGTTTTAAAGATAAATACCGAGTAATCCTATATGACCAGCGCGGACATGGAGATTCTGAAAAAACACGTTTCCACATGAATGTAAAAAGACTTGGTCAGGACTTGAATGAAATTATCGAATCATTGAAATTGAGTAATGTCACTGTCATAGGCCATTCCATGGGTGCTGCAACAATTTACAGTTATATCAACCAGTTCGGATGTGACAAGCTAAAAAGAATTGTTGCTTCTGACATGTCACCATATATGCGCAACAATGGTTGGAAAGGAGGAATTGGACAGGGAATGTGGAGTGATGAAGATTTCATGTGCGATTTAGAGCGAATATTTGACAATGTCGGAAATGCTGCATTTTACATTTCAAAAAATCTGATGGATACAAATCTTTTGAATGTTTCAGAAGATGAAGAAAAAGAAATAATCAATCAATACGGAAAATCAACAGACACATTAACTATGGCAAGCCTGTGGTTTTCACTTTTCAGGTCAGACCAGCGCCCGCAATTGATAAAATCACAGTTCCATTTCTATATATAATGCCTGAAAACCCGTTGTATTCAATGGAAGCTGTAAACTACATTAAAGAACATGTGAAAGATGAGTTTATACTGGAAAATAATTTTACAGCAACAACACATGCCATCTGGAGACAAAAACCTGAAGAAGTATCATAAGCTATAAAAAGGTTCATAGAATCCAATTAATTATATTTTTTTATCAAAATCCAAATGTATGTAAGTGCTGCAGACACTATAACTGCCAGCAGTGTCGGTCCTAAAACAATAGAATCAAGATTTACGGTTATCTGATATATGATAAATCCAACAAGCCATGCGAATATGTTCCAAACCCATGTCTTAAAATCGTTTTCTTTTTCACCCAAATAAAATGAAACAAGTAACACTGCTGCCATCGGAGCGAATACAGAAGTAATCAGATAGAGAAAATTGATGTAGTGGTCCATTATTCCTGAAATTGCCAGAGCGGCACTTAATATGCTTACTATTATGCCCGTATGTTTAGGATCCAATCTGTTAAATATGGCCTTTGCTGATTCACCGGCTGAGTTTGTTGCTAAAAAGTTGGTTGTTACAGTTGACAGAACCAGTATTATCACTCCAGGAATTCCAAGGCCTGCAATAAGAATTGCCTGTGACACATCAAGGGTTCCAACGCCCACTATTTCTATTCCGATAAAATACATCCAGAGGCTTGCAACGGTATATGCTATTGAAGAAATTGCAGTTGCCTTGAGAGGTTTTTCTGCATCCTTTGTGTAATCTGATATTACCGGCAGCCATGAAACGGGCATAGCTATTGAAATTTCAAAAATATTCCAGAAGCTTAAAACTGATGAATTTAATTTTGGATGAGTAACAGTTTGAATTCCAAATAGTTTTACAGTCAATACAATAAGCAAAACTGTCAATACAACCATTACAACACTTGTTATTTTTGAAGACCTCTGAAGGCCAACATAAACCCATAAAGCAACAAGAGCTGCCAGAATTATTGAAATAATCGGGAAGGATATTCCCAGATTCAGACCCATCAAAGCCTGTGTGCCCTGTGCATTCAGCACTGCAACCCATGCAATCAGCTGCATTACATTCAATGCAGCGAAAAATTTCGAACCATAACCTCCAAAAGTGGATTTGATGGTTTCCATAGCATTCAGACGAAGGCGTGCGCCAATAAGTCCAACTAAAAAAAGCAATAATCCTCCCATTACATGACCAAGTATCAGTGGGAGCCATATTGAATCGGTTGGTGCTGAAGAGCCTAACTGTATTCCAGCTATGATTTCGGAAACAGAAATGGCCACTCCAAACCAAATAATTCCGTTTGTAAAAAGTCCAGTACGATTTTGCATAATTGTCCAAAATTAGATTTTTTTCAACAGGTCGTATAAATATGGAATTGCCTGTTCAAACTTGACCCCATATGTGTGGGTTTCATCACCTATTGTCTTTTCAATGGCAATCTTTGTAAATTCCCCTGCAATTTTAGCTGCGGATGCCGGAGATTTTCCACACATTACAGAACCAACAAATGATGAAGCGAAAACATCCCCAGTTCCATGTGACATGTAATCAACCTTGTCATTATATACCATTTCACAGGCTGACTTCTGCTTATCCAGAACAACCATTCCCAACTCATTCTCCTTATGTGTATCTCCTTTGAGGATGACATGTCTTTTTGTGAAATCCACTAGTTCATTAGCCATTTCCAACATTTCTTCATGAGTAAACTCCTCTTTCCAAGGCCTATGTAATATATAACAGGCTTCGGTAGTGTTTGGAAGAATATAATCACCCAATTTACAAAGTTCTCCCATTGCATCTGCAAATTCCTGGTCAAAACCATTGTAGAACTCACCGTTGTCTGCCATTGCAGGATCTACGAAAACCAATCCTCCAGGCTTTAATCTGGAATCGATAATGTCTTTAATGTAGCCCAGCTGTTCGGCTGATGCGATAAAACCTGTATAGATCGCATCAAAATATATTCCTTCACTTTCCCAATGTTTTCTGATAGCCGGAAGGTCTTCGGTCAAATCCCGGACAGTGTAATCTGTAAATCCTGAAGTATGAGTAGATAAGACCGCTGAAGGAAGTATTGCAGTTTCAATTCCAAAAGCAGATACAACCGGAAGAGCAACTGTTATGGAACATTGTCCGTAACAGGATATATCCTGAATAGTTAAAATTTTGATTGTGTCACTCATTTTTTACCCTATTTCTTTTTATTTCAATAAATTTGTATAATATGTTATATGATAAAGTATATAAAGATTTTTAGCACAAATCTGTACATGTACATAAATATACAGAAAAGATAGTGAAATTTAAAGCTGTTTTAAAACATTTAATTTATCTAAAAGAATAATATAATTAAAAAACTATTTTATTATCAAAATACATAAATAAAACTATTATATTATTGGATTGGAGATTGTTATGAATATTGGGAGATTAATTGGTAACACACCAATGATAAAAATTAACTATGAATATGAAGGAAAAAAAGGGAGCATTTACTCTAAACTTGAATATTACAATTATTCCGGAAGCATAAAAGACAGAATTGCCCTTTACATTATCCAGAATGAAAAGGAAAACGGCAACCTAAAAGACGGCCAGGCCATTGTAGAAGTTACAAGCGGAAACACCGGAATTTCATTCAGTGCAATAGGGGCTTTATTTGGCCATGATGTACATATATTCATGCCCGATTGGGTTTCACTTGAGAGAAGAAACCTGATTGAAATGTATGGTGCCCATGTACACCTTGTATCCAAAGAGGAAGGTGGATTTAAAAGGGCTTTGGAACTTGCAGAGGAATTTGCCATTAAAAATGATGCATTCAGACCACTCCAATTTGATAATCCTTTAAACATAGAAGCACAATATACAACAACCGGTCAGGAAATCATCGATGCAATACCTGAAGTCAATGCATTCGTTTCAGGAATAGGGACCGGAGGGACATTAATCGGTGTTGGAAAAAGAATAAAGGACAACAATCCAGATTCAAAATTGTTTGCACTTGAACCGTCAACATTATCAATACTTAAAATGGGAATGGAAGAGGGAAGTCATCTCATTGAAGGAATTGGTGATGATTTTATTCCAGGCATTGTTGAAGAGGACTTAATCGATGATATCGTATTGATTGATGACTGTGATGCAATAAACATGTCAAAAAGAATAGCAAAAGAGTTCGGTTTGGGAATAGGTATTTCAAGTGGTGCTAACTTCCTTGCAGGTGTTCTTATGGACAATGACGATTTGACCATTGCAACAGTCTTTGCTGATGACAACAAAAAATACATTACAACAAAACTCTCCGATGAAATAGACAATAATCCTGAACTGAAATCAAATAAAATTAAACTTCTTGGCTTTGAAGTAATCTAATTAGGTTTATATAACCTACCTTTTTTAAATCATTTTACGTAAATCGTCAAGATTGTCTTCAATGAATCTTTTGTATTTTGGATTTGCCAGAATTTTATATTGTTTTTTCCTGCTGCGTGAATATGCTTCGGCCATAACTGACTGAAGCTCATCGACATCACTGCTTAACAGTATGTTCAGCTTATTTTTTTGATCCTCAGTCAGATTATCTAAATGTGACTGAATCCTATCGCTAAACTTTAAAACAAGATTAGTATTCCTTTTGGCCATTCGCTCAAGAACAAAAGACGGTGCCAATGTGAATAATTTTTCGTATTCTTTAACATCATCATATGTAATTTTCTCACTCATTTTAATCACATTATTAATCTTTATTAGGTACTTATCTGTGAATAGACAGCATTATGTTTCAATAATAACTCTTTTGAATTTCTAAAAAAATAATTAAAAAAAAGTAGTGTGAAACTTACTTTTAGTAAAGTAAAGTTTCAATATTAATCTATTGTTTGATGTATTTCTTTAGGTCTTCAGTCTTATCTGTTTCTTCCCAAGGAAGACCTTCAATACCGAAGTGTCCGTATTTTGCTGTTTGCTTGTATCCGGTATCCCTTAAGTTTAGGGTTTCAATGATACCGTCAGGAGTTAACTTGAAGTTTTCACGCACTATTTCTTCCATTTTCTTGGTGGTTTCAACTCCGGTTCCGAATGTGTCGACCATTACGGATGTTGGTTCTGCAACTCCGATTGCATAGGAAAGTTGGATTTCACATTTTTCAGCAAGCCCTGCAGCAACGATGTTTTTTGCAATGTATCTTGCCATGTAACATGCACTTCTGTCTACTTTGGTGCAGTCTTTTCCTGAAAACGCTCCTCCACCATGTCTTGCATATCCACCATAGGTATCTACGATGATTTTACGTCCGGTAAGACCAGCATCACCGTGAGGCCCACCTATTTCGAACTTACCTGTTGGGTTGATATGTTCTTTGGTGTTTTCGGTCATCAATTCCTGTGGAATGACTGCTTTAAAGAGTTTTTCACGAATATCCTCTTTCAATTGTTCCTGATTGTCAGACATGGTTTCGTCATGCTGGGTTGACAATACAACTGCATCAAGGGAAACAATATTTCCATCCTCATCATAGTTGACAGAAACTTGTGCCTTACCGTCAGGTCTGAGGTATGGAATTTCACCAGATTCTCTAAGCTCTGTTAACTTGTTTGTGAGTTTACGGGCTAAATCAATTGGGAACGGCATCAATGATTCTGTTTCATTGGTTGCATATCCGAACATCATTCCCTGATCTCCAGCTCCGGTTTCTTCATCTCCCCTATCAACACCCTGGTTGATGTCCTGGGACTGTGCATGTAACCTGTTGTGAACTTCACAGGTGTGACCGTCAAATTCTAAATCAGGTTTATCATAACCAATTTCAATAATTGTGTCTCTTATAATTTTTTTGATATCTTCATCAGTAATGTCAGCATCTGATGT
>AUXO015771990.1_pt1 | contig 13222 bp, 13 predicted proteins | sample 768731 | NCBI WGS metagenome assembly AUXO01 (sample SAMN02715735, study PRJNA202380) | gut metagenome | biome: sheep rumen | host: Ovis aries | place: New Zealand: Palmerston North
TCAGCAATCTTGGCTCCATAGAGTGCGTGAGGCATCTCACTCTCCTCATCGGGCACCTTACCTATATCGTGAAGCAGTCCGGCACGCTTAGCCTTCTTCGGGTTAAGACCAAGCTCTGCTGCCATCACAGCACAGAGGTTGGCTGTCTCACGTGCATGCTGCAGCAAGTTCTGTCCATAGCTTGAGCGATACTTCATCTTACCGATGATACGTATAAGCTCAGGATGCAGGCCATGAATACCCAGGTCGATAGCCGTACGCTTACCAGTCTCGATGATCTCATTGTCAAGCTGCTTCTTTACCTTAGCTACTACCTCCTCGATACGTGCAGGATGGATACGCCCGTCACTGACAAGCTGGTGGAGAGCCAGACGGCATACCTCACGGCGCACAGGATCGAAACCGCTGATAACAATTGCCTCAGGAGTATCATCAACAACAATCTCAACGCCTGCTGCTGCCTCAAGGGCACGAATGTTGCGGCCCTCACGACCGATGATGCGACCTTTCACCTCATCGTTCTCGATATGGAACACGCTGACGGAGTTTTCAACGGCTGTCTCAGTGGCTACGCGCTGGATAGTCTGGATAACGATCTTCTTGGCCTGCTGGTCGGCATTGAGCTTGGCCTCATCCATTATCTCATTGATGTAACTGGCAGCAGCTGTCTTTGCCTCATCCTTCATCGACTCTATCAGGCGAGTCTTTGCATCCTCGGCACTAAGACCTGACACCTCTTCGAGCTTCTCGCGCTCCTTGAGCTGCATCTTCTCGAGGTCCTCTGCCTTGATGGCGAGGAGCTTCTTCTCATTTTCAATACGCTGCTGCTGGTTGTCGAGTTCATTCTTACGGCGTCCGAGTTCCTCCTGGCGCTGGTTCAGGCTCATCTCACGCTGCTTCAGCTTGTTCTCATTCTGCTGAATCTGCTGGTTACGCTGCTGTGCCTCTTTCTCGAGCTCGGCCTTCTTGTTTAAGGCTTTCTCTTTCACCTCAAGCAACTTCTTTTCCTTAATGACTTCAGCCTCTTTAGTCGCCGTGTCAATCATCTCCCTATATTTCCCCTTCAGGACATATCTGAAAATAAGATATCCGCCGACACCACCCAATGCGAGTGCGCCTGCGGCAATAAGTAGTACGAAAATTAAATCCATATAAAAAATCTATGTTATTAAATAATATTCTCACTTAAGAGCCTCCTCAATGTCGGAAGTCAACTTCATGAGAATATCATTATAAGGACCTGTGTCGTTTCTACGCTGTGACTTCTGATAGAGCAGGGCAATATCAATAAGTGTCATCAGAGAGATAGTATGTTCGGTCTTTCTGCCCTTATACGCCTGCGCATAAGCATTGTAGCGCTCGGTGATAAGCTTAGCAGCAAGACGGTAGAACTCTTCGTCCTCCCGTTTTACCGTCACTTCTATCTCCTCATCATAGACGTGCAGTCGGATATGTAGTTTCTCTTCGTTTACTCCTGGCATCGTGTCGTCTCTTTATTGTTCCTGTTCGTCACTCAAGATAACAATGCACTTGTTTATGTCCCTCACCAGTTTGGATATGCGATTCCTGGCACTTTCGATATCACCGTCGGTAATCTCAATCATCTTAGCCAGTTTCAGGGATGTATAATCGTTATTCGCCTGAGCGAGCTGCGCACGAAGGTCATTAATGTCCTGCTCGTTTTTCTCCACCGTCTTCAGGAGATCTGCATTTTCCTGCTTCAACTGTCTGAAGCGCTCAAGCAAATCCCTCACACGGGTCTGAAACACAGCTATTAATTGCTCATTTGAACTCATAAGTCTGCAATTTTGTCTACAAAGTTAGACATTTTAATTGAGAAATAAAGAATTGAGAATTGAGAGATAAAGCACAGTTAACAGGTTTTAACCTTTCACTGCGGTATTTTCTTAATTCTTAACTATTTATTCTCTGTATCTTGGGGTTTGGGCTCCTTCTTGGCCAGCATCACCACCTTGTACACGAAGTTGGTTATCCATTTCTGTGAGAAACCCAGTCGCTGACTATACTGACGCACTGCAACAACAGACTTCATGACGGCAGGATCAGTGTAATCGTTCTTGTTGAATATATCATTAACGGTCTTCTCCGTCATCGTATACAGAGCCTTTTTCATGAATCCCGGCAGGCGAAGCTTGAACTTCATCAGATTGCCTGTAAGCATCATCAGTTCCTGAGTGAATCCCTGGAACTGAACGAGATAAGGCTGGGCATCCTGCATTTTCTTGCAGCGCTTGCGCAGACTTGAGTCTATCTCTTTGAAGAAGTCATCGTCAATGCCATACATTGACTTCAGCATGTTCTTACAACGGCTGCGCTCACCTACTCCCAACTTATTATTCACCGTAGGCACCTTCAATGTCGACTTAAAGACTCGCAAGTCGGGCAATGCCGCCAGGTTAGAGATTCCAAGATCAGCGGCCATAGCAGCCTGAAAATACACACGTATGAGGGTCATGAAATCCTCCATTCCACCGACCTTATGCTCTTCTTCGTTCTTTCCGAAAAGTTTATTCCAAAATCCCATAATATACTTTTTTTCTAATTTGGGTGCAAAGTTACAAAATTTTTCTTAACTTTGCACCGTAAAACAGAAAAAAACATGAAAGGAATTGTATTAGCAGGCGGTAGCGGCACACGTCTCTACCCTATCACGAAGGGAATCAGCAAGCAGTTGATACCGATTTTCGACAAGCCGATGATCTACTATCCTATCTCGGCACTTATGCTCGCAGGAATACGCGAGATCCTTATCATCTCCACCCCTTACGACCTGCCGGGATTCAAGCGCCTGCTTGGTGACGGCTCAGATCTGGGAGTGCACTTTGAATATGCAGAGCAGCCATCTCCCGACGGACTGGCTCAGGCATTCATCATCGGAGAGAAGTTTATTGGTGACGACAGTGTCTGCTTGGTACTTGGAGACAATATCTTCTACGGTTCAGGATTCACCGGCCTGCTCCGTCAGAGCGTGGAGAATGCTGAGAGAGACGGACTGGCAACGGTGTTCGGGTATTATGTTAATGATCCTGAGCGATACGGCGTAGCAGAATTCGACGCAGAAGGCAACTGTCTCAGCATAGAAGAGAAGCCACAGCATCCGAAATCAAACTATGCTGTAGTTGGTCTGTATTTCTATCCCAACAGCGTGGTAGAAATAGCCAAGAATATCAAGCCCTCTGCACGTGGGGAACTGGAGATTACAACCGTCAACCAGGAATATCTGGCCCAGCAGCGCCTGAAAGTGCAGACCTTGCAGCGTGGATTTGCCTGGCTCGACACCGGCACTCACGATTCACTCTCTGAAGCCTCTACATTCATCGAAGTGATAGAGAAGCGCCAGGGGCTGAAGGTGGCCTGTCTTGAAGAGATAGCCTACAAGCGAGGCTGGATAACGAAAGAAAGACTAAAAGAGATAGCTCAGCCAATGGCAAAGAACGACTATGGCAAATATCTACTGAACCTTATAAAATAATCAATCCCGCCGACTGGCGGGATTGATTATTTTATTTCGAGAACTCTTTGACAGCAGTTACAAGAGCTTGAGGATTGCCCATGTCGTACATCCGTCCCTTAAGCCTCACACCCATCATTCCACTGCGCTTACGTACAGCCTCAAGGGCTGAAGTCAGCTCTATCTCAGTGACGTGATCGCCATCGATCTCCTTCTGCATGATATCCTCATGCAACTGCGCGAACACCTCTGGAGTGAGGATATACTGTCCAAACACGCTGTAGTACTCCTTCTCTCCATTCGACCCGCGCACACCAAGGAACTCTTCCGCATAGCTGGCCTTAGGCTTCTCATGCATCGTAGTAACGTTGAGCACCGTATGAGCCTTATCCTCCCAGACTCCATGAAGTATGCCGTAGCGACTAACCTCTGCAAGGGGAATAGGATGGATACTGACCATCAGAGAGTTATATCGCTCGTACTCCTCTACCATCTGCAGCGCACACGCCTTGTTGATATCGCTACGATAGAGCGTGTCGCCCAACAGGAGCAACACAGGCTCGTTGCCAGCAAACTGGGCTGCCTGGTAAACGGCATGTCCGAAGCCTCGTTTTTCACGCTGATAGACATAATGCAGTCGCTTACCTATGTCAAGAATGCGATTCTCATATTCCTGGGCCTCAGGATTCAGCTTCCGCAGATGCTCTTCGGAAAGAGGGCGGTCGAAATAGTCGGCATATTGCTGGCGTTCCTCCTCAGAGCCAAGCACAAGGCATATCTCCTCTATACCGCTCTGAACCAGTTCCTCGAGCAATATCAGGATTACCGGGCGCACCATTCCATCAGGGCAAGGAATCGGGAAGAAATCCTTCTTCAGGGCACGTGTGGCCGGATAAAGTCTGGTGCCGAAGCCTGCTACTGGAATGATGGCACGCCTTACTGTATGCACAGGCTTCATCGTGAGTGTATAAGCCTTCATGCCATGCTCGTTTAGATACTGCACAAGCTCCTGCTGAGCCTCCTGGCTACGGGCAAGGAACTGCACAGAACCGTCGCCATGGGAGCCGACACCTTTTCCTCCCCATACCAGAGGATGGATATTAGGGTCATTAAGGACACTATGCAACTTCGGGGACCACAGTGCTGATGACATCGGAGCCACCTTCTTGTCGAAAAGTTCCTCAGCCTCAGTCATCAGACGGCCAAGTTCCTCCACCCGACCTTCCGCCATGAACTTTATTGCTTTGTCTACTATCTCAAGATTGTCTTTACCCAATGCCTCATGCTCGGCACGCTCTTCATCCGTACTTGGGAAGGGGTAAGCCTTATTGAGGTCAGATAGAATCTTGATAGTGTCTTTCTCGGCACATAGGTCGGCAAACACCCAGTAGAGATGCTTCTTCACATTAAGAGAACGCACTTCAATCTCATCACCGTCGAAAGTCATGAGATTGGGCTTCACTCCGAAGGCACATGCCTGATCCAGACGTCCGCAGCGACTCGACGTGCGCAGTTCGCCGACATAGGCGATATTCATCTCGCCAAGGGTGTTCAGGTTCAGATTATATAATAAATTGAACGCGCGCGCTACAAGGACACAAATCGCAGCCGAACTACTGAGCCCACTCTTCATTGGCAGCGTCATCGAAGTGATGCGTATGCGGACACCACCCACCTTATACCACTCCAACATATAGGATGCCACACCAGCACAATAGCAGAAGAAAGAACCGCTCTTAGCTATACGCTTCAATTCCGACTCATCCATGCGACATGAGAAATCCTTCCAGAGACTAGAAATCTCAGGAGCATCGCTATAAAGTTCGAAGATACTTGATTTTTCGACTTCGGCATAGATACCCTGCTCGATACCTGTCACAATAGCAGCACCAGGAGCAATATCAGCATTCATCGTGCGATAATGACCTGCCCAGTCTGTATGTTCGCCAAAGAGGCACAAACGCCCAGGGACAAATAATTTTATCATACAATAATCATTATTACGTGATGCAAAGATAATAAAAAAGATACATAAAACACGTTTTTTAGTGATTTTTTGCCCAAAAATTTGGTTAATTCATTAAAAATATCTACTTTTGCCAACGAATTATTAACAAATTAAATAATTATTGCCTATCGAAACAGACTTTACTCAACTAACAAATGATTAAAGTATGAGTACATTAAAAGAAATGACCGACGAACAGTTGGCATTGCTTTACATCGATGGTAATAACAAGGCATTCGATGAGCTCCTTGCGCGTATTCAGGACAAGATATTCAATTATGTCATGTACCTGACAAAGGATGAAGATGTTGCTAACGACGTATTTCAGGACACCTTTGTTAAAGCTATCATGAAGATGAAGAACGGACAGTACAAGGATTCCGGGAAGTTTGTATTCTGGATTATGCGCATTGCCCACAATGTGTTCGTCGACCACTATCGTGACATAAAAGGCGAGCGCATCATTGACGTTGCAAAGAACAATGACCTCCAGATACTGAAAGTTGCCAACCGCGAGAACGAGCTAGTAAATGAGCAGATACGACAGGATGTCACCCGGCTGATGAACGCCCTTCCTGAGCCTCAGCGGGAGGTTGCTTTCATGCGATATTTCCAGGAGATGTCGTTTAAGGAGATTGCCGAGGAGACAGGTGTAAGCATCAACACATCATTAGGTCGCATGCGCTATGCCCTCATTAACATGAGGAAGATGTCGCACAAGCATAACCTGAATCTCAATCTGGAGCTATAGAGCCTTAAGCTGGCTGATAATCTTGTGAGGATCCTGAGCACCGAAGACATAGCTGCCGCTGACAAGGACGTCAACACCGGCAGCTACAAGTCGTGGAGCTGTCTCACCCTGTACTCCGCCATCCACCTCGATAAGGGTATTGCACCCCTTTTCTGCTATCAACTGACGAAGACGCTTGACCTTGCCGATGGTGTTCTCTATAAACTTCTGGCCCCCGAAACCAGGATTCACACTCATCAGGAGCACCATCTCCACATCACCGATGATATCCTCAAGCATGGATACCGGTGTGGAGGGATTAAGAGTGACGCCGGCTTTCATTCCTGCATCGTGAATCTCCTGAACGGTACGATGCAGATGGGTGGTGGCCTCGAAATGCACGTTCATCATCATGGCGCCTAGCTTGGCGGTCTGCTTGATATAGCGCTCCGGACGCTCTATCATATAGTGCACATCAAGTGGTTTATTACATGCCTTAGCCACAGCCTCTAAGACTGGGAAGCCAAAAGAGATGTTTGGAACAAAAGATCCATCCATAACATCGAGGTGAAGCCAGTCGGCCTCACTACTATTAATCATTTGGATATCGCGGTCGAGGTGAAGGAAGTCGGCAGCGAGTAATGAAGGTGATACTAATGCCATAATCCTTTTTTAGTTCAGAATCTTTGTCTGATAGTTTGTTACGCTGTAGGTGTAAGCGAACTGACGTATAAACTCTAAAGTCTGCTCACGTGGTTTCAACGTTTCTGGAGTAAAATGCTTCATAGGCAATCACAATTTATACTTGTTTATACCTTAGAAACGAGAAATACGCCTATTTTATTATATAATTCTCAAAAAATTTGTTTCCGTTAATAAAATCACGTCCTGACATACGCTTTTTACCTGCCAATTGCAATTCTTCCAACTGTAGGAGTCCATCTGAGCACCAGATACAAGGTCTCTTGTCTACGACTGCCGTTGTTCCAGCCTCACCATCCTTGTAGTCGGTAATGCAAGCTTTGAAAATCTTAAGAACTGTCTCCTTACCATCGGGACTTACAAGTGTAGTCCAGGCACCAGGATAAGGACTAAGTCCACGAATAAAGTCATAGACACTCTTAGCGCTCTGCCTCCAGTTTATCTCACAGGTTTCCTTGAATATCTTGGGAGCATTATGCAACATCTGTCCTGCTGTTATCAGGCTCTCTTGCGGTATACTCTCCGGATGGCCATTGGCAGAGATTATCTTTTCGAGAGTCTCAATGCATATATCAGCACCAAGGTACATCAGACCGTCATAGACATATTCCACATCAGCATCATCGGGAATAGCGAAAGGCTTCTGCATAATGATACGTCCTGTGTCGATATCCTTGTCAAGGAAAAAGGTAGTAACACCCGTCTGAGTCTCCCCGTTTATTACGGCCCAGTTAATTGGAGCAGCGCCACGATACTGAGGTAAAAGGGCTGCATGGACATTGAAAGTACCAAATTCTGGCATATCCCACACAATCTCCGGCAACATACGGAAAGCTACAACAACCTGAAGATTAGCGTTATACCCACGAAGTTCCTCGACAAAAGCGGGATCTTTTATCTTTTCGGGCTGAAGTACGGGCAGATTATGCTCAAGAGCAAACTTCTTAACCTCCGAGGGTTGTAGCGTATCCTGATGGCGGCCCACCGGTTTGTCTGGCTGTGTTACTACAGCAACCACATTATATTGATTATCCACGAGAGCCTTCAGTGTCTCCACTGCAAACTCTGGTGTTCCCATAAAAACAATTCTCAGATCTTCTTTCTTCATATCCAAAATTCTTCTAACTCCCTTAATCCTCACTCATGTCGGCTACCATCTTTCGATACATAGTATATATACGCTGGCGCGAGATGTAGCCTTTTAGATGATTATCCACATCGAGCACTGGCAACCAGTCGGCACGAGTGCTGTCGAAGGTACGCATCACGTCTGCCATTGGGGTATTCTCATTAAGTGTTGCCTTCGGTTCTACCATCAACTGCCCAGCCTTAAAGTGATGGTACAGTTCTGTGCGGAACACCACATTACGAATCTTCATAATCTCAACTTCACCTAAAAGCATTCCGGCAGCATCAAGAACAGGAAGGACTGATGTGTGGCTACGACTGATCTTATGCACGATCTGCCCAAGTTCCATATCAGGCGACACTGAGTCGAAGTCACGCTCTATTACAGAGTCAAGATTCATAAGAGTTAACACTGCATGGTCTGTATGGTGAGTGAGCAGTTTTCCTTCTTTAGCAAGTCGGGCACCATAGATGCTATGTGGCTCGAAGATGATGATTGTCAGATAGGAACAAACGCTCACCATCATCAGAGGTAGCAGAAGATTATATCCTCCAGTAAGTTCGGCAATGAGGAACATACCCGTCAGGGGGGCATGCATCACACCCGACATAACCCCCGCCATCCCCATGAGTGCGAAATTCTTTTCCGGGATATAGACACCTATCTGATAGATATTCCATATGCGAGAGAAGAAAAAGCCTGTGAAACATCCTACAAACAGACTTGGAGCGAATGTACCGCCACAGCCTCCTCCACCGTTTGTAGCAGAAGTGGCTATCACTTTCATAAGTATCACCAAGGCTATATACAGCAGTAACAGACTGCCCTCACCAGCCCACATGGAGTTGTTAAGTATCTGATTCCAGTCTGCTTCGGTACGGCCGTTCAGCAGCATGTTAATACTGCTGTATCCCTCACCATAAAGTGACGGGAAGCAGAATATCAGCAGACTGAGGACCGTTCCGCCTATGACAAGTTTTATATGTGGATGATCCTTATATCTTGAAAAGACGCCCTCGCAGACACCCATCATACGTATAAAGTATAGTGAAGCCAACCCACAGGTGATTCCCAACATGATGCATGCAGGAATACGCTCTACAGACCACTCACTATCAAGATGGAATGTGAACAGTGCCGCGTCACCACTGAAGATATACGTAAAACAGGTTGCCGTAACACATGACACAAGAATCGGGAGCATCGCCGACATCGTCATGTCGATCAGCAACACCTCGACGGTAAATACCAGTCCTGCTATCGGAGCCTTGAAGATACCGGCAATAGCACCTGCAGCACCACAGCCGACAAGAGTCATCAGCATCTTACGGTCCATGTGGAACGCCTGACCGAGGTTTGAACCTATTGCAGAGCCAGTAAGCACGATAGGTGCCTCAGCTCCCACTGAGCCTCCGAAGCCGATAGTGATGGCAGAGGCAATTACCGACGACCAGCAGTTGTGGGACTTCAGTCTCGACTTATTCGAAGAGATGGCATAGAGGATTCGTGTGATGCCGTGAGAGATGTTATCCTTAACAACATATCTCACAAAGAGCGAAGTCAGATATATACCGATAACGGGATAGACCAGATACAGCCAGTTGGATGTTGTTTTCTCGAAAGAACTCGTAAGAAGCATCACAATCTGGTTAATCATCCAGTGGAGCGAGAAAGCTGCAACAGCAGCAAAGAATCCCACGAGCAGAGCGAGGATGAGCATAAACATCCTCTCGCTCACATGCTCCACCCGCCACTCATGCAGGCGCTGTAGCATTGTCAGATCCTTTACTTCCTGTTTCATCTCTTTATCTCCTTACAGCTACTTCCTGATAATCTCTACCTCTCCGTTTTCCCTAAGGCGTATGATGCTTGATGGAGTGTGAGGCTTATGCTCCTGCCGGCGACTCCAGCACACATAGTCTACTGCCTCGAGAATTCTGGAATCGATATCACAGTAATTTTGTGCTGCCGGCTCTCCGCTGATATTCGCAGAGGTTGACACTATCGCCTTCTGGAACCGATAGCAGAGTTCCTTTGAAAAGGGCTCATTGGTGATGCGCATACCCACACTGCCATCCTCTGCTATCAGGTTTGCAGCGAGACAGACTGCTCCGTCAAGAATAAGTGTCGTCGGCTTGGCGCCAGAATCCTGGAGACTGTCAATCAGCTGCCACGCCACATCAGGCACATTCCTGAAGTAACGCTGCATTCGGGCATCACTGTCCACAAGACAAATCAGAGCCTTTGAGTCATCTCTCTGCTTAATCTCATACACTCGCTTTACTGCCTCTGCATTAGTGGCATCACAGCCTATTCCCCAGACAGTATCCGTTGGATAGAGTATCACCCCACCCTTGCGCATTGTCTCTACGGCCTGTCTTATATCTTCTTCTCTTGTCATCTGTACTGATTCTTTTAAATCCGTGGCTTAGAACTCACTTGTAAAATGGAACTTAATATGCTTGAAGTCCTCCTGTGCCATCGAGAGCACATAACCGGAATCGGCAAGGAACACATCACGTCCCTCCTTGTCTTTTGCCATATACTGATATTTGCGCTTCTTGAAGTTCTCCAGTTCCGCGTCATCGTCACTCTCTATCCAGCAAGCCTTGTAAAGATGCACTGGTTCCCATCGGCACTTGGCATTGTATTCGTTCTCAAGACGATACTGGATCACCTCGAACTGCAGCTGACCAACGGTACCGATAATTTTACGGTTATTGAACTGGTTGACGAACAACTGAGCCACGCCCTCGTCCATCAACTGGTCGATACCCTTTTGCAACTGTTTTGACTTCATAGGATCGTCATTCTCGATATACTTGAAAAGTTCTGGCGAGAACGAAGGCAATCCCCTGAAGTGCAGTTGTTCTCCTTCTGTAAGAGTGTCGCCGATCTTAAAGATACCTCCTGTATCCGGCAGACCTACTATGTCACCCGGCCACGCCTCATCGATGGTACTCTTACGCTGTGCCATGAACTGTGTAGGCGACGTGAATCGCATTGTCTTGCCCTGACGCACATGAAGATAAGGCTGATTTCGGCGGAACTGTCCGCTACATACCTTGCAGAAGGCGATACACGAACGATGATTGGGATCGATATTGGCAGTGATCTTAAAGATAAAGCCAGTAAATTTCTTCTCCTCCGGCTGCACGTCACGCTCCTCTGCCTTGGTAGGACGCGGACTCGGAGCTATCTCAACAAAGCAGTTCAACAGTTCCTGAACGCCAAAGTTGTTAAGGGCAGAACCGAAGAACACCGGTGCGACCTCTGCGGCACGATATGTCTCCACGTCAAACTCAGGATATACTCCATCTACGAGTTCAAGGTCCTCACGGAGTTTGGCAGCATCCTGCTCGCCCACACGGGCATCAAGTTCTGCGCTGTCTACATCCACCTCCACTTTTTCTGTTACTCGCTGCTTGTCAGGAGTGAAGAGGTCAAGCTTTTTCTCGTAGATATTATATACGCCCTTGAACTTGGCTCCCTGGTTAATAGGCCATGAGAGAGGACGGACACTGATCTCAAGTTCCTGCTCCAGTTCATCGAGCAGATCGAAAGGATCACGGCCCTCGCGGTCCATCTTATTGATAAAGATGATAACAGGAGTCTTTCGCATACGGCACACGGACATCAGCTTCCTGGTCTGAGTCTCAACACCCTTGGCACCATCGACTACGATAATGGCAGAGTCAACAGCAGTAAGTGTACGGAAGGTATCTTCTGCAAAATCCTGGTGACCCGGCGTATCAAGGATATTAACCTTATATTCGATGTCCTTGCCCTCGGGAGTATAGTCAAACTCCATTACAGAAGTAGAAACCGAGATACCGCGCTGCTTCTCGATTTCCATCCAGTCGGAAGTTGCAGTTTTCTTGATCTTATTGTTTTTTACAGCTCCGGCGACCTGTATTTGTCCACCAAACAACAGGAACTTCTCCGTCAGTGTTGTCTTACCCGCATCCGGGTGCGAAATTATCGCAAATGTTCTTCTTCTTTCTATCTCCTGATTCATAATTTCTCAATACATTCTCTTAATGACTCCTCCCAGTAAGGGACTTCGATGCCAAAGGTGTTCTTGATCTTTGTCTTGTCGAGGACACTATAGTGCGGGCGCTTTGCAGGTGTAGGATATTCTGCTGTATGCAGAGGGCGCACATGGCAAGTATTAATCCCGGCGATGCGATGGATGGCCTTAGTGAAGTCATACCACGATATTACCCCTTCGTTGGAGAAATGATATACTCCGGGCACTATTCCCTTATTGACAGCGGCAAATATAGCTACAGCAAGGTCACGGGCATAAGTTGGAGTTCCTATCTGATCAAAGATGACGCCCAGTTCGGGTTTTTCCTTTCCGAGGCGGATCATCGTCTTCACGAAGTTATTGCCAAAAGTGGAATAGAGCCATGCGGTACGGATAATCATCGAGTTCTCACACAGTTTCTGTACATTCAGTTCTCCTACGAGCTTTGTCTTGCCATACACACTGTCTGGACAGGTATCGTCATCCTCTGTATAGGGAGTGTGCTTAGTGCCGTCAAACACGTAGTCGGTGCTTATCTGAATCATCCAGCCTCCACGCCGCCCTACTGCAGCCGCCAGATAGGCAGGAGCCTCCGCATTCAGTCGGGTGCAGAGCTCCTCGTTGGCCTCAGCCTTGTCCACAGCGGTATATGCAGCACAGTTCACGATACCGTCGATACCATTATAGGCAACAAACTTCTCAATGGCGTCCTGATCAGTGATATCCAGTTCTTCCACATCTGTATTAAAAAACGTATGCTGGGGATTCTCTTTCTCCAGCAACTGCATTTCGCTTCCCAGCTGACCATTGCAGCCCGTAACAAGAATATTCATATGTCAATCTTCAAATTTCAGTCCTTCTGTCTTATCCTTATGATAATAGTCAGATAGCATGCCGATAAATGTGGTTATCTCCTTGACAGCATGGGCCGTGTCGGGAGTTATCTCTTTCTTCTGCAGTCTGAGAAGCATCACGCCATAGAGTGTGTTGAAACATGTCTCTATCTCATTTTCCTCCTTGTTAGCGCCCTTGTTGCGGAGCTCCACGATGAATGGAAGCACCTTATAGTATTCCGCATTATAGAAGGGGAACTTCGTTGACTGCAACAGTTGTTCATGCAGTTCGATGAGTGTCTGCATCGTGACCTTGTT
>AUXO011316185.1_pt1 | contig 13220 bp, 6 predicted proteins | sample 768731 | NCBI WGS metagenome assembly AUXO01 (sample SAMN02715735, study PRJNA202380) | gut metagenome | biome: sheep rumen | host: Ovis aries | place: New Zealand: Palmerston North
TTCATCCGGAATCTGTCCGCTCACCTCTCCCCCGCAATAAAAAAGAACCGTTTTTCCATCCACCAGATCTGCCGCAATCCGCTTCGCCGCTCCCAGATCCGCAATGGTCAGATGATTTTTGTCTGCCCAGACATCAATGGCCAGTTTTCTGTTCACATCCGAAGCGGTCGTGATGACCGGTTCCGCGCCAATAGACAGTGCGACCTGCCTTGCATACGCATTGGCACCGCCCAGATGCCCTGACAAAAGAGAAATCACATAATTGCCCCGCTCATCAGCCACAAGCACGGCGGGATCCTTTGTCTTTGACTGCAAAAAAGGCGCTATAGTACGGACTGCGATTCCGCTCGCTCCGATAAAAATCAGCAGTCTGCTGGAATAAAACACTGCCGCGCACCATGTCTGAAGGCCTCCCGAGACCAGTAAAACCTCCGGATGCTCTGACGCAATCTCCTCTTTCGTCGTATAAATCTGTATCTCCTCTGCGTCCAGCGCCTCCCTCATCCTGCAGGCCAGCGCATACCCCTGCCTGGTAAAAAAAATAATACTGATCCGCTCTTTCATCATCTACTTATCCTTAAAGCAAATATATTCATTCTCATAATTCCCCCACCAGGTTGTCCTGCTCCTGCCGCGTTCTTCAGAGGAAGTAAAATAAATCGTTGAAAACAGCATCTCCTGCGCATTCAGCCTGACAATGATACGAAGCAGTTTGTCATCCAGCGGGAAAATAATCTCGTCTTCTACTTCGTCCGGGAACGGTTTTATAACCTGCAGATAATCCCGCTCCTCGCGGCTCAGCAGCTCATCCACCATCTCTTTCGACTCCTCGTCCAGACGGAAATAATAAAAGTCGGCATATGCGTGATCGGCACCGTATTCCTTTTTCAGACTTTTAAAATGCGAATAGGCTTTCTTCTCATCCATCACCATTTTTATATCCCGGTATCGTTTCAGGCCATCGGTGATCTTGTCAAAGCAAATCGCACCTTTCTCCTGTAATTCAGCAGCTTTCATAACCCACCTCTTTATCGTCATTCAAAACAAAGGTCTCCATAGGAAATCGCAATTTCCCATAATTCAAAAAATAAGCTCTGCAAGTATACTAACATATACCGCAAAGCTTAGCAAGAATACAAAAATCCGTTATTTACAGACAAGAAAACCATTATCAGAAACAGGATAATAACACTTTACAAACACTCCGAACCATGCTATTCTCTTTTTATCTGAAACAGATGTTTTATCTTTTCTCACAGATAACATCTGGAATCTATTCTATTTGGTCATGGCTGATCGCCATTTATCCAAATAAACAATACCAACAGAAAAGGAAATCAGCTTATGGCAAGAAAGAAAAAACTACGCCCTTTCACTTCTGCAAATTCATCAGAATTTGACATCGACAAATTATCCGGAAAACTCCCTGTCCGCCTCCTCAATGATTATATGTTTCACGTCCTGTTTTTGAAGAACAATCATTTACTGAAAGCCTTTCTGGCTTCCATTCTTCATGAAGACATCAGCAATATAACCTCATGCCAGATCACAAATCCCATTCAGTACGGAAGGGATATCAACTCCAAAACCGTCATTTACGACATGAAAATAACACTCAATAATCAGATTTATATCAATCTGGAAATACAGGTTCTGGATGAAAAAAACTGGACAGAACGTTCTATGATCTATCTATGCCGGACCTTTGATAATCTGGAAAAAAATGTCCCTTATACAGATGTCAAGCCCTCTATTCACATAGGCTTGCTGAACTATACTCTGTTCCATGATCACCCGGAGTTTTGTTCCGTATATTCGATGATGAATGTGAAAAATCACAATATTTACAGTAGAAAATTTCTATTGTATGTGATAGACTTAACTCAGATAGAACTCGCTACTGAAGAAGATAAACAGTATCAGGTTGATCTGTGGGCACGCTTCTTCACCGCCGGAACATGGGAGGACATCAAAATGTTAGCGAAAAGAAATCCGATTTTTAAAGAAGCATCTGAAGCAATCTGTAAACTGTCCAGAAAAGAAAGAATCCGGTTGGAATATGAAGCAAGGGAAGACTACTTCCATCGGCGGGCCGACCGCCTGAAAATAGAAAGAGCTCAGAAAGCACAGCTTCGGGAAATGGATTCTCAGATTTCCAAACAAAGAGCGGAGCTCATGAAAAAGGAGTCGCAGATTTCTGAGCAGCAAACGGAACTCATAGAAAAAGAGTCGCAGATTTCTGAGCAGCAAGCCGAACTCATAGAAAAAGAATCGCAGATTTCTGAGCAACAAGCAGAACTCATAGAAAAAGAGTCGCAGATTTCTGAGCAACAAGCAGAACTCATAGAAAAAGAGTCGCAGATTTCTGAGCAGCAAGCCGAACTCGACCGGTTAAAAACTCTTTTAGTGAAACATGGCATTCATTCGGATACATAACTGAATGTTTTAAAAAAACAATTATTTACTAAAAAGCGGACATTGGTTGGTTAATAACCCAAGAAATGTCCGCACCCGTGTATGTACTCGCTGGAAGGAATACACAATTCCAAAAGAAAAACATATCGCGAATATTAAGATTATTTGCAATCCGATTTGATAATCTGCAATTGACTATCCGACAATTTACGCTTTAACGTTCTCTGTTCCACTTCACTTAACAAAGAAAATAATCTTCGGCATTCTCGTTGATAATAATTGATCTGTTGACCCATCATTTGGTAAACAAGTTTCTTTTCACGGTATACGTCTGCTAACTTCGTAATGTCTTCACTAACAATTAACAGTGAGTATACACGGTCTATTGTTACAGTTGATGTCATCAGTGATTGTTCTCTTACTCTGCGGTAATATAGTCTATCAGGCAAACATCCAATTCTTTTTGCTTTTAACATTGTCTTAATTACATATGTATTATCCTCTAGCATTGGAATATCAGGAAACAAGATTTGTGTTTTTTTCAAGTAAGATTTCCGTATCAATTGCATACAAGGTTGGACAATCCAGTCCCTGTTCTTTCTGAATTTCACATAAAGTTCTTCCCCTGAATAAACACCATTGTAAACATTTTTCCGATGATATAGTTCTGTAAAATATGGAAATCTTTTTATAAGATCATCTGTTTCATAAAAAGCTTCACCTTCACAATATAATAGTTCCAGATTTTTCTCGTTCATATATTGTACCATAAGTTGATAAAAATCTGGATGTAACAAATCATCTGCATCTAGATAATGCACAAACTGACCTTCTGCAATAGAAATGCCCAAGTTTCTCTGATAACTCACTCCACGATGAGGACTACTAATTACTTTTATACAGGGATATCTTTTTTGGTATCCGTGAAGAATTCCTTCCGTGTGGTCTGTTGATCCATCATTCAAACAAATGATTTCCATTTTTGAAAAATTCTGCTGCAATACTGATTGCAAGGTTTCCGAAACATACTTTTCCATGTTAAAACATGGAATAATGACAGAAACCACAATGGAATCCCTTTTATTTCGATTATTCAATATCTTATCTCCGTTTATAATCTCCAGTAAGTAAATCCCTTTTCTCTCACTTTTGTCCGATTATAGATTCCCTTAACGTCAATCAGGACCTTCTCTCTGTTATTACCACTAACATACATAGCTTCCAGTTCCTCAAGCGGAATATTTTTAAACTGGTCATGTGCAACCGAAACAATGATGCAATCCGCTTCTTTTACATCATCCATTGTTTTCAGTTCAACATTATATTCCATTTTTGCATCAGCCGGATCTGCCCACGGATCTACAACAATCGGCTCTATTCCAAACTCGTACAGCCTGTTTAGTATATCCTCAACCTTGCTGTTTCGTGTATCCGGACAGTTTTCTTTAAAAGTCAGCCCCAGGACCACAACTTTTGCCGTTTTAACTGCTTTTCCTGCTAATATCATTTTTTTGATCGCGGCATCTGCCACAAATTCTCCCATAGAATCATTGACAATGCGACCGTTCAGAATAATCTGGCTGTGATACCCCAGCTTTTCTGCTTCATATGTAAAATAATAAGGATCAACACCGATACAATGGCCGCCCACGAGTCCCGGCCTGAATCCCAACGCATTCCATTTGGTATTCATACCATCAACCACTTCATTGGTATCTATATCCATCCGGTCGAATACCATAGCTAATTCGTTCATAAAAGCAATATTTATATCTCTCTGGCTATTCTCTACGACTTTTACTGCCTCAGCCGTCTTTATGCTCGACACCGGATAGGTTCCGACTTCAATAACAGTATCATACACGTTCTTAATTTCCTGAAGAGTCTCAGCATCCATGCCGGACACGATCTTTCTGATATTCTCCAGGCGATGTACACTATCTCCGGGATTAATACGTTCCGGACTATATCCGATCATAAAATCTTTTCCACATTGCAGCCCGGATTCTTTTTCCAGAATCGGCACACAAACATCCTCTGTAACTCCGGGATATACGGTCGATTCGTATACAACAATAGATCCCGAAGTCAGGTTCCTTCCAAGGATCTCTGATGCCCCGATAATCGGAGACAGGTCTGGTGTATGATCAGAATTCACTGGTGTCGGAACCGCAACAATGTGAAACTTTGCATTCTTAAGAGCTTCTTCATCTGATGTAAACTCTACTTTTGTTTCCTTGATCGCCTCATCTCCAACTTCATTAGTAGGGTCGATTCCCGCTTTATACAACTGTATTTTCTTTTCATTCAGATCAAAGCCGATTACCTGAAAATCTTTTTTTGCAAAAGCAACAGCAAGAGGCATTCCGACATATCCTAATCCTATAACCGCTAATTTATCTTTCTGTTCTGCTAATCTCTGATATAAACTCATTTCTTTTCTCCTATAGTATCTTTGATTATTTTTTACTCTTCATTCTTGCCATTCCTAACAAGCTTTTTTCCTCACATGACAATTCATTCAGTGCCTGTTCCCTGTCCTGATGATCTGCTTTATCGAACAGATTATTCGTAAATCGTTCTACAAAGATTATTCTTCTGTTCAGGGCTTTATATGCTGCACTCCCCTGCTGATAAGATGGTATTTTCGCTAACAGATGTTCATATACACCTGTAATTGCCTTTAACCGCGCAGCCAGTGTTTTATTTTTTGTTATAACAGAATCATTTCGCATTCTTCTGATATACAAAGCATCTTTCATACATGCAGCCCTCCAGCTATTCAGGATTGTATAGGGGGTATATACTTCATCAACATGCATGGTCAGCTTAGGAAATTGTATTCCATTCTCTTCAATCACACTTCGTCTTACCATCTGCAGGCACACAGAGACCTGAAAATCACCTTTATGTGTAAGATAATCAAACAGATCCTCCCCTGTATAAACATCCGGATAGATCTCATTTCTATGATATGCATTGCGGAAACTCGGGAATTTTTCTTCCATTTCCTCTGACTCGTAGACTGTATCTGCCTCAAAATAAAGAAGATCCAGGTTCTTTTCTTCAGCAAGCCCATGAATTGTTTCAAAGCAATGCGGCACCAGAGTATCATCCGAATCCATATAATAGATATACTTCCCTTTCGCATGGCTAAGCCCTATATTTCTCGCCTGGCCTGGTCCTTGCGGCTGTTCCTGAAATTCATCCGAAAAAACGCGAATGTTTTCGAACCTTCTCTCATAGTCTTTGAGAATATTAAGCGTCTGGTCATCAGAGCAATCATTAACACAAATGATCTCAAAATCATGAAACGTCTGATACAATAAGGAATCCAGTGTTTCTGCTAAATATTTTTCTGCATTATAACAGGGCATTATGACAGAGATCTGACAAGGATATTCTGCGTGCTCCCGTTTTCGGATGATTCCAAGATACTCGCAATAATTCTTCTTATTCTCAAAGTACTCCGGTTTTCTTCCGGAAATTCCCAGTTCATCGAACCAGGAATCCAATAGTTTTTTCTCCAGGTCAGACTTTGCCGGTTCCGGCAGCGTTTTGTAATTCCAAAGCGTATTTGCCAGTGCATAATTTACAAAATCCTGCTCATACTCCTTAAAAATCCCCATTTCCTGAAGGTTTTCTCTATGCTTCAATAACGCACTATAATAGCATTCCCATGACAGATGACGGGTATTTGACAAAGATGCCGGATTATTTCTTCTCTCGTAATACAGTTCTTTATCCAGTACTGTCATTTTATTTGCCCTGAAAAGTGCAGCATATGCAAAATATGCATCATTCGTTGTTCGCTGTTCCTGAAAGCGAAGGCCTTGACTTTCCACAAAACTTCTCCGGAATATCTTGTCCGAAGCCGTTCCGTTTGCCCATAAAAAGAGATTCCCGCTGATATCATTTCTATTAAAAACATTCTTTTTCGGCATCATCTCTCTTTTGAGCCGGAACAGCGCTTTTTTCGTCTGTCCGGTCTGATTGTCATACAAGAATGTTCTGAAAAGGCAGATATCTGTCTGAAATCTATCAGCTCTTTCTGCCGTCAACTTTAATAAATCTTTATCAAAGAAATCATCTGAATCAAGGAAAGACAAATATTCTCCACTGGCTAAATCCATAGCGGCATTTCTCGCAGCGCCGGCTCCTTTGTTCTCCTGATTGATGACAACAATCCTGTCATCTCTCCCTGCATACTGTTCCAGAATATCCGCTGTGCGGTCATCAGATCCATCGTTTACACATATAATCTCAATGTTCTTCAGAGACTGATTCAGAATGCTGTCCAGGCATTGACGTAAGTAACGCTGTTGGTTATAGATCGCCAGAATAACAGAGACTTTTATTCCCTTATTTACTACTTCATAGAAGTATTCATCCGGATCGTGGATGATCCGTACCGCTTTATTCCATAACGGTGTTGGAAGCATACTCTGTTTTAGTTCTCCACACTCATAAGAAGCTCGTAATTCTTGACTGATATCCCGCAAATATTCTTTTTTATAAGCCTTTGCGATCCGCGCAATGGTCGTTTCGTAAGCAACTGTTCTTCTGACATGAAACTCTTCTGCAAATTTATCCAGTAATTTTTTCTGTTCAAGATAGTCGTGTAAAAGCGCATATTCCTTATTGATTGCATATACCTTTTCTTTGCTCTTGACAGAAGAATTTGGATTATCTCTTCGATTCATGTAATATGCTTTGCTTACGTACATCACCCTGTCAGCATACATATTTGTTTTAAATAAAAACCCGTTATCCTGATACGAAGCACCCGGTGTTTCGTTATGCCGGATATGATATTTTTCTATAAAGTCTCTATTATAAATACCGCACCAAGTATTCATAATGAAAGAAAGCCACTCTTTATTATCTCTTGGACAATGAATATAATTATAGTTCTGATCTGTCCTGGCGACTTTGTTATAATAACGAATAATAAATCCGTTTTCATCATGACGGAACCTGTTAAAGTCACTTTTTACATAGTCCAGATTATTTGAAGAAGCAACATCATATAATTCTTCAAACATTCTTACATCAATGAAGTCATCTGGTTCAAGGATTGCTAAGTATTCTCCGGACGCATGGTCGAATCCCGCATTCATGGCATGTCCATATCCACGATTTGGTCCGTCAATTACTTTGATACGAGAATCATTTTCAGCATATTCGTTAATAATATCCAGACAATCATCTGTAGAACCATCATTTATACAAAGTATTTCTATATTATCTAATGTCTGATAAACAGCGCTGTCCAGGCAAAGTCTCAAATACCGGGATACATTGTAGATCGGAATGACAACGGAAACTTTTGGTCTGCCGTTTCTGCTTTTTTCTCTTTCCAGGAGTTCCCGTTCATACTCCTCTCTGATTCGTTCCATTTCGAGATACTGATCATGATTGTAAAAATCTTGTTCCCGGCTGGAATAAACATCCAAATCAATAAAGTATTTATTTTTCAGCTGTTGAAATACAAGTCCCTTAAACATTCCGTTGTAAGAATGCAGAATAAAAAGCGAAAAATCCAATGCCCAGTTCACAAAACTTTGTTTGAATTCCGGATATATCTCATGTTCTGTCAAAAACCTTTTCAATTCCATTAAGGCTTTATAGAAATTTGACGTGAGATACTCAAAGTCATCTGACAGTTTCCTTATATGCCCTATTCTCTGATGACACAGTACTTCCTCTGAAGTAGTGATCCTTTCTGCCATTGCCATGGCTGAAAAAGTGAACACCATATCATTCGAAGAAGTATTGCTCTGGAAAGAAAGGTTGTTATTAATCAGAAACTGCCTCTTAAAGATTTTATCCCATGGCGTACAACTGCTCATATTAAAGATTTTATCAGGAACTTCCTTTGCTGAAAAAGGCCTGTGTTCCGGCATTTCCCATGTGCGTACAGTCCAGGGTGTTTCCCGAAACTCCCGGGCATCCTGTAAATACTGTGAACTTCTGAACAGACAAATGTCGGCATCTGCTTCGCAAACACACTGATATGCTTTCTCCAGCATATCAGGTTCCGCAAAATCATCGGCATCCAAAAATGCAACATATTTCCCGACTGCGTTTTCTAATCCCATATTCCTGGCATCACCTGCATTGGAATGATCCTTAAAAAACAGACATATTCTGTGGTCCCTTTTACAATATTCCTGAAGAATATAAGGGCTGTCATCTGTTGAACCGTCATCCACACAAATAATCTGTATATTATGTAATGTCTGTTCCAGCAAACTATCCAGGCATTGTCTTAAATATGAAGCGGCATTATATATCGGTACAATAACAGATACTTTCACCGGGCCTTCCATTATTTCAATCATTCGCTCGTACTCTCCCTGATTATAATAATAATCCTTTGGATTATTCCAAACATTCAGCTCCTCAAAGAACTGTTCACGGCATGCATTCTTTAGTAACTCTCCCGACTTAAAATCAAGCGTATCAATATGCCAAAGAATAAGGTTCAAAGCCCAGTTAACAAAACTTTGCCGGTGCTTTTCATATGTCCCGTCATCTCTAAGCCGGTCTTGCAGCTTCCTTAATGCCAACAGCACATTGTTCCATGACTTTTCCCTGGTCACAGATAGAGATTCGCGTGTATTTTGCCTGTAATGACCAAGGACTTCATCAATAACATAAATCCGGTTCGCCTTTGTATAGAGATAAAAGACAAAGAACATATCATTCGTTGAACGAATCTCCTGAAACCTGACATTATTTTCCTGCACAAAATTTCTTCGAAACAACTTGTCCTCTGCGCCGCCATAACCAATATTAAAGATCCTATCCGGAATGTCCTCTGCAGAAAACGGATTGCGAGGAATCCCCTCCGGCATAATGGTCCATCGGATATCACTGAAAACCTTTCTTTTATTGTCATAGGAATCAATACGGAATACGGTTATATCTGCATCATAATACACAGCATTTTCATAAGCTTTTTTCAGCATATCCGGTTCAAAAAAATCATCTGCATCTAATATAGACAGATATTCTCCACAGGATGCTTCGATTCCCTTATTTCTTGCAGCTCCGGCTCCCGCATGTTTCTGCTCCAGTACTTTCACACGGTTATCTTGTTTTTGATATTCTTTCAATATTTCTAAAGATCGATCTGTGGATGCATCATCTACGCAAATAACTTCAATATCTTTCAACGTCTGTCCCAAAACAGTGTCCAGACAGTGGTTTAAAAAAGATTCTGCATTATATACTGCAACAACTACTGAGACTTTCGGTATTTTATTTTTAAAAATTGCTTTTTCCATTTTCTCTAAGTCTTTTCACTATTCAAATTCTTCCGATACATTGATGTATTCAATCATCAGATAATTATTCGCCCCACTTACCTGCGATGCTCCAAACATAAATTCATCAAAGAAGTCTGTTTCTGCAATAAAAACATCCGTAAAATCAATCCACTTCGTCCCACGATTATTGCCGTCAATGTTTTCAGAATGCACCAACTGATTGATCATACTCCCACTATCTATAACATGAAAGTTTAATACCTTTGACTCGGATTTTATCTTAAACTTCGCTGAAATCCTGTACTTCACACCCTTTTTTAGCATACCGCACATGGAAAGTCTGGCATAATGCCCGTTCTCATTCCATTTATTTGGCTTTACAATTAAAGTCGTACATCCATTTATACGTACTTCTTCCCAGATATTATTTTCAAAATGGAAATGCTGCATGGTCCGGTCAAACACCAATGGCGAATTTGTATTACGGTATACATTTCGGGATACGCCCTTATTGGGTTTTAATGCATAATTAACTGCTTCGCTGAATTTTTTTTCAAGAATCGCTTCATAGAATTTATTTCGATTCGGCGAGGCGTAATTGTGCCCTCCATTCCGGGAATATCCATTGCCTCCCATCCAGCTTAGCGGGACTTTTTTATTTACCCGGCATGCCGCTTCCGGAATGGTTTCATAAAAAGATTTTCCCCTTTCACTGTTGCAGAGGACAATGGAAACACCTTGAAAGGTATCCAGATCCGGCTCCAGTTTTCCAATCCCCCAGAAATCACCAATCGTCAGATCCCCCTGTCTCGGGAATGCCTGGTATCTGCAATGTTCACAGTGATATGCACACATGGTGTGACTGTGATATACCCTCTGATAATTATCATCCCTTGGTCCGCTGTGCGTTATCTTCAAGCCGTTTTTCATCTGTGCCTCGATATGGATTGAATCCCACCGGTGCCTGTCCGATTTATGACGGAACTCATAGGAGTTCAGGTCATCACCAAAGGTTTCAGCCAGGTATTTTTGAAAAAACATGGTTGATGGAGCATTCCCGCACAACAGATCAACCGTAATCAGATTCACATACCCCACTTCCATAAAAGAGTCCATTTTCAGGAAAGCTTTTAAACCGGCTATCTGGCAGGGAGTCCCCGTAAACAGAACCGTTTTCCCTTCCTTTAATGCAGCTTGTGTCTGCGCAAAGCATTCTCCGGTGTCACTTTGCAAATACTTTGACTTTTGCAGTTTCCAGAGATCTTCTTCCCGGTCAATCAAAATGTGCCCGACAGAGAAATCATCCTTCCATGCAGCTCCGGCAACTACACCGCCCCGTTCGAGCACCATTCTGGCCATGGTCGTAAAGATCCCTCCGCTGGAACTTCTGCGTAGAATCTGCTCATCAGATGAAATAAATTCAAAACAATCTGGTTTATTTGTATTGTCATTTTCTGGAAGCTTGAGTGCGGGACAGACCTTCAGACATTTCCCGCATTCAATACACTTGCCGTAATCTACTTTTGAGCGATAATACCCCCATTGATCCATTTTTAGTGTTATCGCATTTACAGGACATGCCGATACACATGCACTGCAACCCGAGCACATACGCTGCTCGAGATTCGAAGTGATTGTCTTTCCTCCGGTTTTCTTTATCACAGTCCCGATGATATTTTCATCGATCAGCTGGGTCTTTGATTTTTTCTTTCCATCCAGGATCTCTTTCAGCCAGTCATAGCACCGGCTTCGTTCTTTGATCATGATGCGATTGACGGCTGCATAATCCACAGGTTTAAACAAGGAAGGATCCTTCATAATCATTTTTGCATCTGTCACGATGTGTTTTTGAAGATGGAACAGCCTGGACAAAGACTGAAACCGCGAAAACCCTCTGCCTTTATTGCAGATGGCTATGAAATTCTTTTTAAAGATCAGGGCAAAGCTTGCACCGTGACAGGAATCCGTAATCACAAATTGTGCGCTGTTAAGATAGCTTAACCAGTCTTCCACCTGCACATTTTCTATACAGTTCGGTAAATTCATGCCATTCTTATTCTTTTCAAACTTCTCCGGCAAGCCATCCAATACATTGATGATCTTTACCCCGCCCAATTTCTCTGCGATATGGAGAATCGCCGCCCTTTTTTCCGAAGTAGGGTCAAGAATATAGGACAGCAGATAAGGTTCCTCACACTTTTTATCTGATTTAGCAATCAACGGCTGATAGATTTCCGGATCTGCCAGAAATACAGGATCCAGAACCTGTATCGCATTGATTCCATAATCTCTCTCGCATATTTTTACACCATCGTCTTCTCTAAGGGAGATACCATCGAACCTTGCCATATACTCTGCAATTTTTTTTCTCTCCGGTGCCGGAGCAAAATCGACTGCATGTCCAAAAGATGTCCCATATGCAATCTTTTTTCTGTCATCGTGAACGAAATCCAGATAAAAAGTTTTTCCCGTTCCTTTACTGATTCCATAATTCCACAGCTGATCTGATCCGATTAAAAAAGCTTCGCAGATGTCATTTAATTCTTCCAGCTCGTTAATCCGATATCGCTTGCTGATGTCATACCACTCTTCGGCAAAACGCCTCGAGTGTGTCTTGCTCAATTCCGGGTCAATCCCATTTACCACGGGTTTGTCCAGCATTAGGACTGTTTTTCCCATACTCTTCAGGATAGTATTTAAAGCATAATATGTCGCAATGCTCCCATAGTTGCATCCATACCACACTCCAAATACGCCAACATCGTATTTCTCACTCATCTTTTTTCTCTCTTTCATCAAAATCACAATCTATTGCAAATAGGCCATCCAGAAAGTTTTTCCTTCCATCATCTTTTCTTCATCCCTGTATGCTTTCGCCACCTGTTCATACTCCGCGTCGTAGCGTTTCATCAGGCTTTCATAACGGGATACTGTCTTTGCGTATTGCTGCCTGTCACGTGTATATTTCACATACAGGTCATTCACGGGATCGACTGCGTATACAGTCCCGGCTTTATAGAGTTTCTGCTGGGAGTATCCCCAACCGTAAGGAATCGATGTTACACCCTTCCCTGCAAATGCTTCCGGAAGCTTATGCCCGTTTACGAAATGCCCATACATCTTCAGTTTCAGTCCACTTAACGGTGCACTCGCATAGAGGTTTTCATAATCTATAAACGGACGTACATCATCCGTAATTGGCTGCAGCTGGTTATCTTCCGCCTTCTTCTGCTTCATGCAGGCTTCTCCGTCAAGGTTTTTTATAAACTCCGGGCCTTTCAGGAAATCTTCAATTGCATCTAAAAGAAGATTGCAGCCCTTATAATTGAATTTAAAAATTTCCTCCCAGAACAATTTCCTGATTCGTTCTATTACAGTAATATCACTGATATGTTTATTCATCGTCTGAAGGATCAGATCATTCCGGTGTACCTGATACAGTTCCATGGAACCGGAGAATTTTGTACCAAATCCTTCGTGCCAGATACAGATTCCATTCATGGTAATAAATTTGGCGTGATTCCGGATGGA
>AUXO011629290.1_pt1 | contig 13220 bp, 12 predicted proteins | sample 768731 | NCBI WGS metagenome assembly AUXO01 (sample SAMN02715735, study PRJNA202380) | gut metagenome | biome: sheep rumen | host: Ovis aries | place: New Zealand: Palmerston North
GTATGTATTGGATCATGCGGGCTGCCAAAGGCAGCCCCTACAATCTGTTCATCATAATTATATTGTTATCTGAGGGCGCTCGGAAAGCGCCCCTACACTGTGCTCTGAGTTCTGATAACTGCTTTCTGCGCTCTTCAAGCACCCCTTTTTTACCTTTTTTACCTTTTTTCCTTATGAACCTTTTGTACCACTGTCCATGAGCCGCTGCATCAGAAAAATGCTGTTACACAGAACATTCACATATCGATTAAAAAAATAACTATTATCTCAAACAGCTTATTATTGATTTGTCAGATATGGTACAGGTAAAAAAGGTACAAAAGGTTCAAAAGGTCTGTGTAACGCTCCCCTGCATAGATACATAATATAAACTGTGCAGAAGAGGTCTGCACGATCTCCTCTGCATGAAAGGAGGAGTAATATGAATCTGAATCTTTTCGATGATATCGACGGTCTTGTGCTGAGAGAACGCGAAACTGTCCTCACAGAGACCGATCAGGAACGTAAACGTCCCGTATCAGCAGACGCAACTTCACGCTTTCCACAAAACACTCCGCTTGCTATGGCTTATGTACCATTCCAGCAGTGGGGCGAGACCTATCAGCATGACGATGCTCTGGAATACGGCACACTTTTCCCCGAGCTGAATTTCCCATTCAGGAAAGGAGAAAGATCATGAACGAAAAAAGAAAACTGCTCAATAAGATACGCCAGTACGACTTCACCCTTAAAGAGCTGAACCTATATCTCGACACTCACCCCAACTGTCCGCGGGCACTTGCTATGTTCAGAAAATATAAACAGATTCGCATGAACGCTGTGAACGAATACGTCAGCAGGTACGGTCCCCTTATACCCGAACAGAACAACGATGCAGATCACTGGGACTGGATCGACGATCCATGGCCGTGGGAAAGGAGCTAATTTATGTGGCAGTATGAGAAAAAACTTCAATATCCCGTCAATATCAAAAATCCCAACCCCAAGCTCGCTAAAGTCATCATTACTCAGCTTGGCGGTCCTGACGGAGAACTTGCCGCATCCCTGCGTTACCTGAACCAGCGGTTTGCGATGCCCTATGCCGAGGTCAAGGGACTGCTGACGGATATAGGCACAGAGGAACTTGCCCACGTAGAGATGATATCTGCGATACTCTACCAGCTCACCAAGGGACTCTCGATAGAGGAGATAAAGGCAAGCGGTTTTGACGAGTATTTCGTAGACCACACAACGGGTATCTATCCTGTAGCTGCATCGGGCGAACCGTTCACCGCAGCCTATTTCCAGTCCAAGGGCGATATAATCACAGATCTCCATGAAAACATGGCTGCCGAACAAAAAGCCCGTACAACTTACGATAACATCCTTCGTCTTGCGGACGATCCCGATGTAAGGGATCCCATACGTTTTCTGCGTCAGCGTGAGATAGTCCATTATCAGCGATTCGGTGAAGGAAACCGTACTGATTCAAACATTCTCACATCATATCATTGACACGATGAAAAAAATGAAGTATCTCGTTGACTTTTTGGACTATATGCGTTAAAATATAGATGACAAATATTTTTCGGAAAGGAATGAGGTCATGAAAATATTCAGACGTATATCAGCAATGGCTGCTGCACTGGTAACTGCCTCTGCTGCAATCAGCTTACCGCAGCCGGTAATGCAGACATTTGCGGAAACAAATCCTGATGTTGCCGATTACTACGAAACGGACAACAACTGGGCGAAGCTTCTTCAGTATACGCTTTACTTCTATGATGCCAATATGTGCGGAACGAAGGTAGCCGACAACACCCTGCTGTCATGGCGCGGCAACTGTCATACTTACGATGCAAAAGTCCCCATGCAGTCAATAGACACTAACCACACGGGAACCAATCTTCCTGCTTCTTTTATCAAGGAGTACAAGGATATCCTCGATCCCGACGGTGACGGTTATATCGATGTATCCGGCGGCTTCCACGATGCTGGCGACCACGTTAAATTCGGTCTTCCCGAAGCTTATGCAGCCTCAGTAGTATCGTGGGGATATTACGAATTCCGTGATGCATACACAAAAACAGGTCAGGACAAGCACGTTGAAACTATCTGCCGCTATTTCTGCGACTATTTCATGAACAGCACATTCCGTGACAAGGACGGAAATGTTGTTGCTTTCTGCTATCAGGTAGGTGACGGAAGCGTAGACCACGAATACTGGCAGTCCCCCGAGATAGATGCTATGGGACGTCCCGCATTCTTTGCCACATCAGAGCTTCCCACAACGGATGACGTATCCGAAAGCGCTGCTGCACTGGCTATCAATTACTACAACTTCAAGGATACCGATCCCGAGTATGCGGAAAAATGCCTTGACTATGCAAAGGCACTTTTCGATTTTGCAAACAAGAACGATAAAGCTGTAGGCCCTCCCGGTGAAGGTCCCATGAGCTTCTATACATCAAGCAAGTGGGAGGACGATTTCTGTTTCGCGGCAGGCTGGCTCTACCTCATTACAAAGGATCACGATTACCTTAAAGCCTGCGAGCCTTATATCGATTACTATGCACCTCCCGGATATGTTCTCTGCTGGAACGATATGTGGAACGGCGTAGGCATAGTTTTCGGACGCATACAGGATATCTATCCCGAAGTCTGCGAGGAGACACGTGAAGCAATAGGCAGAGGTCCCTATGAAAAGCTTGATTTCTGGGAAATGGAAGCAAAGGCTATCAATACAGTCATGACCAAGACCAAGAATATGACTCCCGCAGGCTATTTCCACCTTGATACATGGGGAAGCGCAAGATACAATACCGCAGTTCAGTTCACAGCTCTGGTATATGACAAGTATCAGAAGGGCAAGGACCGCTACAATGAAAAGAATCCCGACTACGCCTTCACTAACTGGGCGCTCGGTCAGATGGAATACCTCATCGGTGATAATCCGCTGAACAGATGCTATGTTGTGGGTTTCGGAGACAATGCGGTAAAGTTCCCGCATCACCGTGCAGCATCAGGCCTTACCAAGTGCGAGGATCCTGCTGAACACAAGCACGTTCTTTACGGCGCTCTTGCAGGCGGTCCCGATGAAAACGATGAGCATAACGACATCACTAAGGACTACATCTACAACGAGGTAACTATCGACTACAACGCTGCGATCGTTGGTGCGGCAGCAGGTTTCTACCTCTATAAGAACGACGATACCATGAAGCCCGAGGAGAACTTCCCTCCTGCCGAGAAAACGGACGATTCACAGATATTCTCAGGTGACGATTTCTGGGTTTCGGGATATTGTTCTGATGCTCCCGAAGCTACGGGCGCAGGTGTTACAAAGCTCACATTCTTCGTGAATACCGATTCCCTCGAACCTCACGACGATATCTCGATCCGCTATTATTTCAGCATTGACGAGTTCGAGAACAAAACCATCCCCGGAAGCTTCGTGCTTCAGAAAACATACGATCAGGTAGAGACCGAAGTAGCTGACAGGTCAGCGGTACTCTCAAAGCCGAAGCAGTTCAAGGACAATATATGGTATATCGAGATCTCATGGCCTGATTACGCTATAGCAAACTCCAACAAGAAGTATCAGCTCGTAATAGGAAACTATTACGGTGAAAACTGGGATTCATCCAACGACTGGAGCAAAAAAGGCATGATAGACCTTACCGAGGAAGGTGAGGACTACGATAACATCGTCGGCGGAGTCGAGTTTGCACAGCGCTGCGAAAATGTCTGCGTTTACGCCGACGGCAAGCTCATCGGCGGTACAGAACCAGACGGCACAAAGCCTGCAAAGGTCTATAAGACAGCACAGCTTGTGCGTCTCAGCAAGATGCTTCACGGCGAGTCACCATTCAGCAGCAAGGAAGTTGCAGACCAGTTCGATTTCAACGAAGACAAAAAGGTCGATATCTTCGACCTGGTACTTCTCCGCAGACTGGTCATTTCATCAAATTCGTAAAACGCACATATAATAATTCTTCCGCATTGTTCACAGTGCGGAAGTTTTTTTATTACCTGTCAGGGTGAAACCATTATGTTAAAGGCTAAGAAAAAATCGGGGAACACCTTGTTCAAAGGTATCCCCCGACGATTTATGTGTATGCGATAGGATGCTGTTTTTCGTTATATCAGGCAATTTTTTCAGCAGCTTCTGTTGCCTGAACTATTTCTTCATCAGCTTCAGTCTCAGCCTTTTCGAGCATTATTGCTTCGGGCACTGTCTCGCCGCTTATGCTGATTTCGGATGCATTGAAGCCTTCAGCAATGATCTCGAGCCTGTATTCACCCTCAGGCAGTTCAAATGAATAGCTTCCTTCTGCATCTGTCTTTGAAGTCATAACAAGCTCATCTCCGCTGTAGACATTTACAACAGCATCGGCAACGGGAGTTGTCTCATCAGCTGCATCATAAATGATTCCCGATACAGCAACAGACTGAACTGTCTCTTCGACAGCAGGTGCGCTTGCGGACTTAAGAAGCTTTGCAGCAGCCTTCTTTGCCTTAATGCTGTCTGCGATCTCTTTTATCTTTGCATTTACGCATCTTGCATATGCTTTCGCACCTTCCTCATTCGGGTGGATAGAATAAGAACTTGCAATTCCGCTCTGGTCAAGATCCTGATCCTGCTTTGTGAGTATGATCTTGTTTATCCATGCATTGTCGGAGTATGCCTGATGTCCGCCGTCCTTATCGAACTCGGGCTCTACATCAACGAAGTAGATATTCATTCCCTGATCTCTGCACTCGTTGACTATATCAAGTATGCTGTTATTGAATTTCGTAACGTTATCGTTTACGATAGTGGCTTCCTTCTTGCTGATAAGAACGCCCTTTCCCTCTTTATCAAGAAGCTTAGGATAGCCTGCTACGATAATATTCGCCTGATCGCCTGCCGCAGACTGTATATCTGTATAAACGTCCTTGATATTGGCTCTTATGGAATCAAATCCTTCCCATACGCTGTCCATCTGTTTTTCAAGCTTGAGCTTATCGCTTCCGAAATGGAGGTATGTACTTCCTGTAGCGCAGGTAGTGATTATCTCCTGAAATCCGACATCATTTCCTCCGACGGTAAGTGTGACATAATCAACATCATTGCCTGCCTTATTGAAAATATCCATCTGCTTCGGAAGGTATGAAGTTGTCTTGAAAGTCTTGAATAAAGAAAGTCTCTTGTAGGTATCCTTTCTCTGGCGCACCTGACTGAAATGCTTTGTCTCGGCACCCGAAGCAGCACCGAAATACCACTTGCACTTCGCCGAATTTGTTTCCTTTACGTTATAGTCCTTCATTTTGCCGCTTACGTCAGGTATTTCGAGCATACCCGGCCAGCTTTTTGTGGATCTGTGTGCAAGCCAGTCCTCGTCATATACTCTGTCTTCCCACGCCTTGTTCTGTCCGTAGAATGCAGGGATTCCTTCGCCTGATGAATACGAATCTCCGAGCGATACAACTACCATTGTATCATCATTTGCAGCAGACGTGCAGAAAGGGACAGCTGAGAGCATCATCACTGATGCAAGTGCGGAAGAAATGCATTTGTTCATAAATTTGTTTTTCATTTTCTGGTCACCTCGTCATAATTCAGTTTATCGAGTTTTTCACTCGTGATCTTTTCCACGACCTTTAAAAGGACCGCGGATTCCTTCGGTACTGTCTTGTAAAACTTATTGCCCATTTCTGTATAGCTTGTAAGAGTATCGGTCTCAGAAACAAGTATCTGCGCATCGATATCCGATTCAAGATTATATGATGCAGGATTTGCAGCTATTGTCCTTCCCACGATAAATACAGACCATATCGAACCGTCCGAAGCAACATAGAAGGTCTGATACATAGGATGCTTTGCGTCTGAGTCGGGAGAAGCTTCGGCTTCATCGGTGTAAGTGCCGTCCATATTGTAGTCATAGGTAAGCGGATACTCGTTAAAGCCTCTCTCGGACATAAACCTTATGGCTTCCTTTTCAGAGAAAACCTGTTCAGTTTCTTTTGCATCTTCCACCGCTACTATCTCTTCCGAGTTGTCCTCGTAGTATTCCTCAACAGCAGCCTGCATATCCGATATTTCCATAGTGTACTTTACGGAAGCCGTGATATCGTATGTCTGACCTTCAGCAGTAACAGTCTCGCTGACTGAAAAAGTATAAGTCCCCGAGCCTTCAGCTTCTGCATCCGTCTGCGATATGAAACTACCCGATGCGGCAGCGCAGAGCAGTATCACCGTAATTTTACCTCTGCCTTTCTTTTTAACTGCAATGAGTCCGACACCTGCCGTAAGAACAAGCAGACCTGCTATAAGCAGTTTCATCCCGTTTCCAGGATCTCCGTTATCATTTCCGCTGTCAGATGATACGGACAATGGTTCTGTAACAGTAGTATTCACGGCAGTTTCGGAAGTAGTGACCGATTCGGTAACGACAGTCTCTTTTAACGAAGTGGCAGGAGCAGTAGTCACCTGCACCATTTTATCGGGAACAAAAACGAGCTCCGAGCTTATCGAATCGCCCGACATTATATAGGTCGCCCGCAGAACTGCCTGACTGCTTTCAGACAGGTGATAACCGTCAGGTATGATACCTTCGAGAGTAACATCGGTGATATCCGAATCGCTGTTGTTTTCAAGAGTGATATCTGCGGTGATATTATCATCCTTGCTATAAACACTTTTGTCTGCCGTAACAGACAGCGTAATACCATCCTGTGTTTTTTCCGCTGCATAGGAGGTCAGGCAAGGTAAACCGAGCATTATTGCAGATGCAAGCAAAAACGATGATAATTTTTTCAGCTTCAAGATAAATCTCACCTCATGAAAGTCAGCTATGACAAAAACTTGCATTATTTTACAATCAAATACGTTTATACTATATCATAATTACCATTTATTGTCAAGTGATTAAAGCAGTATCGGAAGATCATCCCACCACAGAAATGGTGATACGTAATAAAAAGTATGAACTTCTATAGCAATACTGAGCATATTGTAATGAAAATAGTTGCAACAGCTTGTAAAATAAGTTAGTACATGATATAATTATATTGGTTTGTATAAACTAACTTTATAAGGGAGGAATTGAAATGACAGCAGTTGAATTCAAGGATGTGGTCAAGACCTACGGCAAGGGCGAAGGTATGCAGATAGCAGTGGATCACGTAAGCTTCACCATAGAGAAAGGCGAATTCGTGGTCATACTTGGACAGTCAGGTGCAGGAAAATCCACAGTTCTCAATATGCTCGGAGGTATGGACGTTCCCACAGAGGGAAAGGTAATGGTTGACGGCAAGGAGATATCCTCTTACAACGATAAGCAGCTTTCAGAGTATCGCGCTGATACCATAGGATTCATCTTCCAGTTCTATAACCTGCTTCCGGGACTTACAGCATACGAGAACGTTGCGTTAGTAAAGGATATCAAAAAGTCGGCACTCAGTCCAGATGAGATGCTCGACCGTGTGGGACTTTCAGACCAGAAGAACAAATTTCCCACACAGATGTCAGGCGGTCAGCAGCAAAGAGTTTCTATCGCAAGAGCACTTGCAAAAGATCCTAAGATAATCCTCGGCGATGAACCTACAGGTGCGCTGGACTCCGAAACAGGAAAGCTGGTAATAGACCTGCTTCAGAAGCTCTCGACCGAGGGCGGAAATACCGTTATACTCGTTACACACAATGCAGATATAGCGAAATGTGCAAATCGTATAATACATATGCGAAACGGTAAGATAAAGTCAATAAAGACCAACGACAAGCCATTGTCCGTCAACGATATCGAATGGTGAGGTGACGGCGATGCTGAAACGTAAAATGCTAAGGGACATTAAGGCGAACTTTGCACAGTTTTTCTCGATAATGCTTCTGTCTCTCATAGCCATGTGGTGCTATACGGGATTTCAGGCAAATGTTATCGGCGGAGAAAAGGCAAGAAAGACTTTTGAGGACAATGCCGTATTTGCGGACGGCTGGATATACGGTGCAGATTTCGGTGAGGAGCAGCTTACAAAGATATCCGATATAAACGGAATAGATAAAGTTCAGCTGCGTACCGAGGTCCTCGGAAAAGCGGACGAAAAATACAATACTGCCGAGATGTACTGCTATTTCCAGAAGAACACAGACGTTACGATTCCGAGGACTGTTGACGGTGCAGACTTTGATGCGAACGACGAAAACGGCTTGTGGCTGTTCAGCAGATTTGCCGAGACATGGGGCATACATGTGGGCGATAAGTTCACCGTTCACGTTATGGGACTTGATATTGAAAAAGAAGTCAAGGGACTTATAGTAACTCCCGAATACGAATTTGCCTGTGCCTCTACAGATACGGATACGGACTTTCATAACATAGGATTTGCCTATTTGTCACAGAAAGTCCTTCCCGAAGAGATGCGGATAAACAACGAGATGATATTCACCTGCGATGACAAGGCTCTGAGCTATGAAAATGACATTGCAAAGGCTCTTGACGATAACTACGCTTATCTTGCCGACAGGAACAGTATCCGCGGCTGGTATCAGCTTTCGGACGAACTTGCACAGCACGACAGCTTCTCGTATATCTTCTCTTTCGTTTTTGTTGCGATAGCGCTTCTCGTAATTATCACTACCATGAAACGTATGATAGCTCATCAGAGAACGCAGATAGGTACACTCAATGCCCTCGGTATGAAAAAGGGAAAGATACTCCGTCACTACCTCAGCTACAGCTTTGTGCTTTCGCTCATAGGCTGCCTGCTTGGAATAATACTCGGTATCTTTACATTCGGCAGACTGATAGTCGATATGTTCAGTCAGTTCTATACTATACCAGGATGGAAGCCGGGATTCAACTACAAGAGCATCATAGTTGCGGCAATTCTCATACTCATATGTACGGGAACTTCATATTTCAGCTGCAAGCAGATACTCAGGATACATCCTTCCGAAGCCCTGAGACCTGCTGCGGCAAAGACAGCAAAACCCTGTATATTTGAAAAGCTGCCATTCTGGAACAAGCTGAGCTTCAACGCAAGATATAATCTCCGTGATATCTCACGCTCGAAAATGAGAGCCTTTATGGGCATTTTCGGAACGTGCATGGGTATGATGATAATGTCGCTTGGACTCGGTGCATACGATACTGTAGACTATGTACGCAACTGGTATTTCAACGATATACAGAACTATAAATATCAGGTCCTGCTGAATGACAGCTGCACTCCCGAACAGGCAGAGGAGCTGAAAAAAGAAACTGACGGCGAACTTGTCGCTATGGAAGCTATCTCTATCGCAGCAAAGGACCATCCCACTTCGGACGGCATAATCACATGCCGACTTGCGGTCACAGAGGGCGAACAGCTTTACTGCGTATCGGATACAGAACTTGATACAACTCCTATACCAAAGGGTACAGTTGCCCTTACCATGAAACAGGCAAAGAAACTCGGTCTCTCAGAGGGAGACAATGTCTACTGGAAAACCACTACAGGAACAAAATGGAATGAAAGCAAGATAGGACTTATCTCACGTCATCCGAATATTACGGGTATAACAATGCTCCGTGAGGATTATGAAAAAACGGACCTGACCTTCCGTCCCGTTATGCTCGTATCAAAGAACAACTGCGAAAATGCAGCGAATAAGGACTATGTTTCCGCAGTTCACAGCATGGATGACCTTATTGCGGCTTTTGACAAGATGATGGAAATTATGGATCTTCTGGTTTATTTCATGGTCATATTCTCAGTTCTGCTTATTGTTATAGTTCTCTATAATTCGGGAAATCTGTCCTTCAACGAGCGTGAAAAGGAGTTCGCTACACTTAAGGTGCTCGGCTTTAAAAGCGGTGCTATAAGAAAGCTCCTTTCAACTCAGAACCTGTGGCTCTCGATACTTGGAGTAATATTCGGTATACCTATCGGAAGGGCACCGCTTCAGGCAATGATGGATTCAAACGGCGATGCAGTGGACTGGCCGTGCTATATCTCACCATTATCGTATTTACTTGCAGCGATATTTGTTATGACCGTATCCGTACTTGTAAGCTTCCTTTTCTCACGCAGGATAAAAAGGATAGATATGGTCGAAGTCCTCAAGGGTATGGAGTAAAATACCTGTAAGCATATGTCCCGGATATCTGACATAATACAGAAAAAATGCCATTCGCATGAAAAACCTCATGTGAATGGCATTATCTTTACACTATTTGCAGTATGCCTCTATAGCCTGATGTACGAATTCAGCAGTGCCTTCACCGCCTGCTTTGTCGATATTCCCGGTGAATTCGCCGCCGCTTGCGTACATTTTTCCGAGTCCGAGGAGTATCTCATTCGTGCAGTTGTAGAAATTATCGCAGAAAAAGTCCTGAAGCTTTTTTACCTGTGCCTGAACTGCATCGTCGGTGGGAGCGTGATCACGCATAGCGCCGAATTCTGCGAACAGCGCCATTGTCTTTTCTGCGAGACTGATATCGTCATCAACTGTTCGTCCTGACGCTTTTTCCTCGTATTCCCTGTATTCCGCAGTACCGCCCCACTGTTCTGCCGCACGTTTTTTGTAGTCCTCAAGCTTGCTCTTGTCGAATGCTGAAAAGTCTGTTTTATTACTCATATCGTTCACTCCTGACATTTTGATCTTAACCGCGAAAGCAATGAGTTCATCAAGATGATCACGTCTCAGCTTCAGAAGTCCTATCTGCTGTTCAAGTGCCTTTTCGGCGTTGAAATGCGGATCCGAGATGATCCCTTTTATCTCCTTCAGAGGAAATTCAAGCTCTCTGAAAAGCATTATCTGCTGTAGCTTTTCCAGTGCCGTATCGTCATACAGCCTGTAGCCCGAATCGGTATATCCGCTTGGTGATAACAGTCCTATCTTGTCATAATATTGCAGTGTGCGCACACTGAGTCCCGTTATCCTGCTGACCTCATTGACTGTCATTGAAGTTCCGTTGTCTGCGACCATTGAAACGACCTCCTTTGTCTTTCGCTGTATATACTATACACTATTACGTAACGTCATAGTCAATACTCCGAAGCCAACTTTGTAGACATGCACAATTTTCACGATAAAACTTGTGTAATGTGACTTACAGTTCTTGATGATATTGTAATCGGAGTAGTTTGTGATTCTCTGTAGGAATGGCAAGCTATGAAAAATAGGTATTTTACATTTCAACAATGATGTGCTATACTGTAATTACAGAAAACGGAGGTGACAGTATGGCAAACGCAGCAGACAAAAATGCCTGCATAAGGGAAAATCTACTTGATGCGGGACTTTCCGAGGAATGTACGGATAAATGCATGAAAATGCTTGATAACGGCGATATAACTGCCCTTAAAAAGCTCCTTGCAGACCACCGCAGAGAACTGCTTGAAGGCGTTCACAAGTACACCTCACAGCTCGACTGCCTGGACTACTTCACCTATAATCTAAGAAAAGAGGTACACTGAAATGAAAGAAGAAATGCTCACATTAACACAGGAATGGGATAAGACCTTTCCACAGTCCGACAAGACAGACCACAAGAAGATCACCTTCCACAACCGCTATGGCATTACTCTTGCAGCGGATATGTACATCCCGAAAAATGCAGAGGGAAAGCTTCCTGCGATCGCAGTATGCGGACCTTTCGGCGCAGTAAAGGAGCAGTGCAGCGGACTTTACGCCCAGACACTTGCAGAGCGCGGATTCCTGACCATTGCATTCGATCCTTCATTCACAGGCGAAAGCGGCGGTCAGCCAAGATATATGGCTTCTCCCGATATCAATACCGAGGACTTCATGGCTGCAGTGGACTTCCTTTCCGTACAGGATAATATCGATCCCGACCGAATCGGTATACTCGGTATCTGCGGCTGGGGCGGTATGGCTGTTAATACTGCCGCACTTGATACACGCATCAAGGCAACCGTTGCTTCCACAATGTACGATATGACAAGAGTCAATGCAAACGGCTATTTCGATTCGGAGGACAGCGAGGAGAAACGCTACGAGAAGAAAGTCGCTCTGAACGCTCAGCGAATCGCGGACTACAAGTCGGGGGAGTATGCACTCGGCGGAGGAGTTATCGATCCCCTTCCAGAGGATGCACCTTTCTTCGTAAAGGACTACCACAGCTACTACAAGACTGACAGAGGCTATCATCCCCGTTCTCTCAACTCCAACGGCGGCTGGAACGTTATCGGCTGTATGTCCTTTATGAATCAGCCTATCCTTAAGTACAGCAATGAGATACGCTCGGCAGTTATGATAATGCACGGCGACAAGGCTCATTCATTCTATTTCGGCAAGGATGCATTCGAGAATATGACAAAGGACAGCAAGTACACCGACAACAAGGAGCTTCTTGTTATTGAGGGAGCTTCTCACACCGACCTTTACGACGGCGGCGAGAACAATGCTATCCCGTTCGATAAGCTTGCGGAGTTCTACAACAAATACCTTAAATAAGCAATACACGGAGGAAACATACATGACAACAGAGGAATTCATCAGCTTCATGAACAGCGGTCAGCAGGTCACGGCAGAGTGCGGAGTCCATCAGACCATGCACAGACTCAGTCAGGAGGCTATCCGCATTACTATGGAGATAAACAGCCGTTATCACACTCCCGGGGAGATAAATGACCTTATGTCGGAGCTTATCGGCGAACCAGTGGAAGTGGGACTGTTTCCTCCCTTCTATACCGACTGCGGAAAGAATATACACCTCGGAAAAGGCGTGTTCATAAATGCAGGCTGCAAATTCCAGGATCAGGGCGGCATTTATATCGGGGACGGTGCGCTGATAGGACACAATACCGTACTCGCAACTCTAAACCACGGGCTTCTTCCCGAAGAACGCCATGACCTTATCCCCCGTCCCATACACATCGGAAAAAACGTCTGGATAGGCTCGAACTCCACTGTTCTTTCGGGCGTCACTATAGGCGATAACGCTATAATTGGCGCAGGTTCGGTAGTTACAAAGGATATCCCCGAAAACATGATAGCTGTTGGTTCGCCTGCAAAAGTTATAAGGAGCATTTATGAAAAATAAAATTGTATCGGCAGTTGTGCTTTCATCCCTGATGATATTTACAAGTGCCTGCGGAAATGTTGAGGAGCCTGCTGAGAATCCGGTTACGGAAAAGCATACCACTGAATATTCACAAGCGGCTGCACAGGACATCACCTCAGCTGTGACTTCGGAGATACAGCCGCAGGAAAAAGCAGGTGATACCATGAAAATGACTGTAAACGGAAAAGA
>AUXO018530240.1_pt1 | contig 13220 bp, 9 predicted proteins | sample 768731 | NCBI WGS metagenome assembly AUXO01 (sample SAMN02715735, study PRJNA202380) | gut metagenome | biome: sheep rumen | host: Ovis aries | place: New Zealand: Palmerston North
TCAACTGGGCGAGACGGAATTTAGCAAAACCAACCTCAAACCTGCATAAAATAAGCATTTTTGCAATTAGACTTTTTGCATATTTTGATAAAAAATGAGAAAAAAATTAAAAATTTAATAGGTTTATGATGAGTGAGATATAAAAAATCTGACTCTTTTTTTTATGTTAAAAATTAAGGAGGAATGAAAATGGAAAAAGAAGATGCAATAAAATATTTAGAGAATTTACAACAAGGAGATTTTTTAACAGTTAATATTCCAATTATAGCAGACAAAAAAATACAAGTAACTGCAATGTATGTTGGAAAAGATAAAGAGGGAAGATATAACTTCATAGATAGTGGGAATTTTATATTATCAAAAGAGTTTTTAGAAAAAGGTAATATCTCAATAGATAAAGAATATAACGGAGATATTGCAACAGATATTTATGCTAAATTTAAGAGAGAACAAGAACGAAAGAACAAACAGAAAAAGTATAATAGAGATTATAGATAAAGAAATGGAAGTGATAATATATGGAAAGAAAAGAAATATCCGAGCAAATTGGAGAATTAAATTTAAAAATATTTTCTGCAAATAAAGAACTTGAAGAAATGGAACTTAATATAAGAAAGAAAAAGATAGAGATTAGAAGATACAAAAATGAAGTTACAGGCTTACAATTAATGTTGGAAGAAATTGATATTGAAAGATGGAAAGAAAAGAGAAAAGAAAAAAAAGAAATAAAAAGAAATAATACAGTAGAAAAAAACTTAAAAGAAGCAACAAATAGCGATTATTATTCACAAGAAAAGAAATTTAATGATACAGAAAATTCATATATAGATTATGTGGCAAGAAATGTATTACCATATAATGATTGAACATAAGGCGAGTTGATGAAAGTTAAGTAATCAATTCGCCTTTTTTGCATTCTAGGGAAATTTACATAGCCTTTATTTTAACTAATAATGGCGAACTTAAAAGAAAGGAGGAAAAACCAATGTCAGAATGCAAAGTAATTGCAATAGCAAATCAAAAAGGTGGAGTAGGAAAAACTACTACTACATTTAGTTTAGGTGTTGCATTGGCTAAAGAGGGCAAGAAAGTATTGTTGGTAGATGCAGATCCACAACGGAGATTTAACAACATATATGGGGTATTATGACCAAGATAATTTGCCTGTAACAATATCCACACTTATAGAAAAGAAAATGAATGACCAAGATGTAAGACCAGAACAAGCAATATTGCAACATAAAGAGGGTATAGATTTAATTCCATCAAACTTGAACTTATCGCTTACAGAAGTTAATATGTTTAATGCAATGAGCAGAGAATACTTGATAAGAGATTGTTTGGAGGAATTAAAAAAAGATTATAATTATATTTTAATTGATTGTATGCCGTCTTTGAGTATGCTTACAACAAATGCTTTAGCAATGGCTAATGAAGTAATAATTCCAGTACAAAGTCAATATTTATCTGCTAAAGGTATGGGAAATTTGTTAAAAACAATTTCTATTGTAAAAAGAAAACTAAATAAAGATTTAAAAGTTGGTGGTATATTGCTTACATTAGTTGATAAAAGAACAAATTTGCCGAGAGCAATACAACAAGAATTAGAAGAAAACTATGGCAGTATTGTTAAACTATATGATAGTCAAATACCAATAGCGATAAAAACTGCCGAATCCACCTCAAAAGGAAAAAGCATTTTTGCGTATGACAAAAACAGCAAAGTAGCAGAGGCTTATTCATTTTTTGCAAAGGAGGTGTTAAAGGAAGATGAAAGAGAAAGAAGAAAAAATGCACTTGCCAAAGGTTTCGATAGATGACTTTTTTACAAGTCAAGAAGAAAGAGATGCACAAAAATTAGAAAAGGTACAAAAGATTTCAATTACTGAAATTTCAAATTTTCCAAATCACCCATTTAAAGTAAGAGATGATGAGAAAATGTTTGAAACAGTAGAAAGTATTAAAGAACACGGAGTGCTAGTACCTGCAATAGTTAGACCAAAAGAAGATGGAACTTATGAAATGGTATCTGGACATAGAAGAAAAAGGGCTTGTGAACTTGCACAAATAGAGGAATTGCCTTGTATAGTCAGAAATTTAACAGATGATGAGGCAACAATTATAATGGTAGATAGTAACTTACAAAGAGAGCAAATACTTCCAAGTGAAAGAGCATTTGCATACAAAATGAAGTTAGAGGCTATAAAAAGTCAAGGAAAAAGAAATGATTTAACTTCTACACAACCTGTGCAGAAGTTGTCAGTTGAAGTTATTGCTGATGAAATGGGAGAAAGTAGAGAAAGTGTTAGAAGATATATAAGATTAACAGAACTAATCCCAGAATTATTACAATTTGTTGATAATCACTATCTGCGAGATAAAGAAAATATGACAATGGCTTTAGCACCTGCAATAGAAATATCTTATTTAAGTAAAAATGAACAAGATATGTTACTTGAAGCAATGGAAACATCACTTGCAACACCATCTACACCACAAGCAAAAAGATTAAGGGAAGAAAGTGAAAAAGGAACATTAACAGAAGAAAAAATACAAGATATTTTAGATGAAGAAAAACCAAATCAAAAGGAACAAGTGAAGTTTACTTATGACAAAGTAAAAAACTATTTTCCAAAAGGTTACACAGTGCAACAAATGCAAAATGTAATTGAAAAGTTATTACAAAAGTATCAGTTACAATGGCAAAATAAACAATATGAAAGATAATACGAAATAACAAAGAATGTATATACAACAATAAATGTATATACGATTTTTTATTTCCCCCTCCTTACAATCTACCCCCTTATTACTAGCTATTTACTAACTGAAAAGGAATATTATATATAAATATTTAAATATTATATAATCACACATTTGCTTGAAATTTGATTTGCATTTAAAATAAAGACAAAGGAGAGTGATTGTTATGAGAAAATTAATAGTTATAGCAATAATTTTATTAACAGGTATGGGAGTTAGTTTTAACAACACGAAAAAGGTAAATGAAAAATGGGGAGATAATGGTACAGCAAATAGAATTGATACAAGTTTGTCAGAAGAATCAAAGGAAAGACTAGAGAAAAATCAACAGGAAATTGAAAAAATCATAAATGATGAAAAAATAGCAGAGGGAATAGTAGAAGAAACGAAAGTAAGTGAGCAAGATGAAAAAGTAAAACAAGAACAAAAAAATGAAACAACTCAAGTACAAAGCAATAGTAATTCAAATGCTAGTAAAAAACAAGAAAGTAATACAAAAACTAATTCAAATACTGCAAAAAAAAGTGAAGGCACATCAAAACAAGAAAAACCAAAGGAAAGTGTAGCAGAAGTAAAACAGGAAACACCAAAACAGGAAGAAAAAGTACAACCAACTACACCTAAACAAGAAGAAAAAATCTATTGCGTTGATGGTGGGAAAACTCACATTGCAGGAGATGGAGCAAATGAACACGGATATTATAAAACTTGGGACGAGGCATTTAGTGCTTATGAAAAATATACAGAGGGTTGGGAATCAAGTCATTTTAAAATAAATCAATGTTTTTGTGGACTTTATTATTTCTCTGTAACAAAATAAAAAACTAAAAATTAAGAGCGTAATGCTCTTTTTTTTGTGAGTAAAAGAAAGGAATTGATAAAAAATGAAAACTAAAACAAAAAAAGTTATGGCAATAATTATGCTAATATTAATGCTAATAAATGCTATGCCTATAAGTGCTTTTGCAACATTTATTACAGACATAAATAGTGATGCAACTTTTGGAGTTATAAGTGGAAGTTTAAGCGAATATGGACACGAATTACATTATGCGAATTATGATGGCTCAACATATATAGCATTTTGTACTCAATTTGGTAAAACTTCACCAACAGGAAGGGACTATGCTTTTAATAATGAATTTTATGCAGAATATAAAGAAAATAGACCAGAATATGAAAGAATAGCAGAAATGATATATTTTGGATATACAATGAATTATGGACTAGGAATACCATCTAGTACAGAAGCAAAAAAAGCAGCGTGTGCTACTCAACAATATGTATGGGAATATATTTATAACAATATAGACAGTAGTGGAAAAACACCACCATCACGAAATTCTTGGAGTGGTGGATATATGTCATCATCACAATACTCAAATTGGGTATCAAATACAGAAAATTTATATAATCAATATCATAAAGATGTTTCATTTAATGGAGCAACAAACAAAGTAGATATTGGAGATACAACTACCTTTTCAGATAGTAACGGAGTATTACAACATTATGAAAGTTTTAATAAAACAATAAATGGAGTGAATTTTGCTCACGATAATGGTAGTAATGAATTAAGAGTAACAGCAACAAATGATAGCAATTCTGGAAAAACAACTTTTAAATCAAGAGATTATGGATATTATGAACTAATGCCAAATGGAGCAAAATATTCTAGTGGAAGTATGTCAAACTATGTGTATTTTAGTTTTTCATCTGGAGCAGTACAAAATTTAATGTTTTCTAACTATGTAGATCCATCACATTTTAGTGTTTCAGTAGAAGTACAAAGTGGAAAAGTATTAGTTAAAAAAATAAATAATATTGGAAATCCAGTAGCAGATTGTAATTTTGAACTTTATAAAGATGAGGCTTGTACTCAAAAAGTAGCAAGTGGAAAATCTGCAAGTAATGGACAAATAACTTTTGAAAAACTAAAAGTAGGAACATACTTTGTAAAAGAAACATCAGTACCAACAGGTTATTTACTAGATACAAATATAAAAAGAGTAGATGTAAGAAATGGAGAAACATCAACAGTAGAATTTAAAAATAATGAGCCAACAGGAAAATTACTAATTCACAAAGTTAGTGAAAATAATGATAAAGTTGGTGGAGCAATATTTTCTGTAACTGCAGAAGAAAATATAAAAAATGTTGCAGGTACTAAAACATTTTATACAAAAGGACAAGAAGTAGCAAAAATAACTTCAGCAAATGGAACAGGAATTGCAGAAATTGCAGAATTGCCACTAGGTAAATATTCTGTAAGAGAAATACAAGCACCAAAGGGTTATTTATTAAATGAACAAGTATTTCAAGTGAATTTAGAATATAAAAATTCAACAACACCAGTTATTGAACTTGAAATAAAAGGTGTTGTAAACCACGAACCAACAGGAACAATAGCAATAGTAAAGAAAGATAGCAAAACAGGTAGTGTAGCACAGGGAGATGCAACACTTGAAAATGCAGTTTATAAAATATATGCAAATGAAGATATTTACAATGTAGCAAAATCTAAAAAGTTTTATAGCAAAGGCGATTTAGTTGCTACAAGAAATACAGACAAAAATGGAAATACAACAGATGTTACAGGACTTCCTTTAGGAACTTATATAGTAAAAGAAGAAGTAGCACCAAAAGGTTATTTATTAGATACAACAGTATATGAGGTAAAACTTGAATATAAAGACCAATATGAGAAAGTAATTTATGGTAAAGCAAATAGCAAAGACAAAGTAAAAGAAATGGGAGTACACATTTTCAAAAGTGGAATAAAAGTTAATTCTGGAAAAACTCCAGGACTTGCTGGAGCAGAATTTACAATAAAACTTAATAGCGCCGTAGAAAAAGCCTATGAAAATGGATATAGTTATGCAGAAGTATGGAATGGTATAGATGAATACGGCAATAAAGTAGAAGTTGATAAAAACAGAGTAGCAAAAGCACAAGAAATTGCTCCTACTTATGAGGCAATAGTAACAAATGAAAGTGGAGATGCTTATACACAAAATAAGTTACCATACGGAACTTATATTGTAAAAGAAACAATAACACCAAAAGACTATGAAACAGCGTCAGATTTCACATTTTCTATAACAGATGATGAAACAGAAATAAAAGATGTTGCTCAAAAAGTTAAGCATATAGTAGTAAACAATGAACAACAAGAAACTTATATAAAATTAGTTAAAAAAGATTTAAAAACAAATAAAACAGTTACATTAACAAATGCAAGTTTTCAAATAAAAGCCACAAAAGACATTTATGATCGTGCAACAGGAAAAATACTATATAAAAAAGGAGAGGCTGTATCTCAAAAAATTGGTAGTACAACATTTACTTCTTTTACAACAAATGCAGACAATTTAGTTGTACCAGATAAAAGTTATACAAACGATAAAGAAGATAAAGGAACAATTATAACACCACTAAAACTTGAAGTAGGAAGTTATGAAGTAACAGAAATAAAAATTCCAGAGGGATTTTTACAATTAGATAATTCTGTGAAATTTGATGTAAAAGGAATTAGAGATTATGATAAAGACCAAGACGGAGATTTTATAAAAGAAATTATTATAAAGAATGAACAACCTACTGCAACAATTATTATTGATAAAAGTGTAGCATTAAGAGAAGATGTAGATACATCTATTGTAGATATATCAGATTTAAGTCCTATACAATTCAAACTAACTGCAAAAGAAGATGTAATAGACAAAGCAGATGGAAGTGTGATTTATAAAAAAGGTCAAGAAATTAAAACTTATAATTTAGATAAAAAAGGCAATTTAAAAATTGAAGAACTACCTATTGGAGTATATGAATTGCAAGAAATTAAAACTTTAGATGGGTTAGTTTTAAATGATACAAAATATGAATTTAAGTTTGAAAAGAAAGATGATACAACAAAAGTATATACACAAACAAGAGAAGTTATAAATGATACAACATTAACAGAAATATCAAAACAAGATATTACAGGAGATAAAGAACTAGAGGGTGCAAAACTTACTGTTTTAGAGGGAGATAAAGTAATTGATACTTGGACATCAACTGATAAAACTCATAAAATTGAAGGATTAAAAGTAGGTATAGAATACACATTAAGAGAAGAAATTGCTCCAGATGGATATGTTCGTGCAACAGATATTCAATTTAAAGTAGAAAATACTAAAGAAAATCAAAAAGTAAAGATGATAGATAAAATAGTTACAATGACAAAAGAAGATATTGGAGGAAAAGAAATCGAGGGAGCAAAAATTCAAGTAACAAAAGATGGAAAAGTAATTGATGAATGGGTATCTACAAAAGAAAGCCATAATATAAAAGGACTTGAAGAAAATAAAAAGTATGTATTACACGAAGAATATGCTCCAGATGGATATGTAATTGCAACAGACATCGAATTTGAAGTTACAACTGACAAAGAGACACAAAAAGTTACAATGACAGATAAAGTTGTAGAAATTTCAAAAGAAGATATAGGTGGAAAAGAAATTGAGGGAGCAACTTTACAGGTATTAGACAAAGATGGAAAAGTAATTGATGAATGGACATCTGGAAAAGAAGTTCATAAAGTGAAAGGACTAAAAGAGGGAGAAACATATAAATTACACGAAGAAGTTTGTGTAAATGAGTATGTTAAGGCAACAGATGTTGAATTTAAAGTTACAACTGACAAAGAAACACAAAAAATAGTAATGATTGATAAAATTGTTGAAATTGTAAAAACAGATTTAGTAACAGGCGAAGAACTAGAGGGAGCAAAATTAAAAGTTGTAGATGAAAATAATGAGGTAATTGATGAATGGGTAAGCACTAAAGAGCCACACAAAGTTACAGGACTTGAAGAAAACAAAACTTACAAATTGATAGAGGTAACTACACCTTATGGCTATGAAATTGCAGAAGAAATAACATTCACAGTTACAACTGACAAAGAAACACAAAAAATTGAAATGAAAGATATGCCTATACTAAAAGATGTAAAAGTTGTAAAAATAGATAGCAAAACAAAAGAAATAATAAAAGCTAAATTTACTTTTGGACTTTATGAAGATGAAGAATGCACAAAGTTAATACAACAAATGGATTCTAATAAAGATGAGGGAATTATTACTTTTAAAGATTTAAGATATGGAACTTACTTTATAAAAGAGATAACTGCACCAAAAGGCTATAATAAGTCAGATGAAGTAGCAAAAGTTGAAATAAATGATAAAGGTGTTTTTGTAAATGGAAACTTAATAGAAGAAAAAGATTCTGCTTATAGTTTTGAATTTGAAAATGCACCAATAGAAACACCAAATACAAATGATGGAAGAAACACATTGTTATTAAGTGGAATTGCAGGAATGTCTGCATTAACACTTGCAACAATAGGAATATATGGAATTATCAAAAGAAGAAAAAATAAATAGAATAAAAAGTCAAAAAGGTGGCAAGTAAATTAGCCACCTTTTAACTTTGAAAGTAGGTGGAAAATGGCAGAATTTAGTTCAATTCAAAAAAATAAATTAGTACAAAAATTGAAAGGCATAAATGTAACAACAGAAAAAGAGATTTTAAATCTCAAAGTGGCAGAGTTAAAGAAAATAAATGAAATGGAAAATATACAAAATTTAACTTTAAAAGATATAGAAATAATATGGCTTATGCAAGAGGCGATAGAAAAGAAAAGTTTATTAGAATTTTTCACAAATACAGAATAATAGGAGGTGGGCATATTGGGACAGATAGCGAATACAAGAAAACTTTATAAAGAAAAATTAGATAGTATAACAAAAACTGAAGAAAATTGGCTTTCTTTTTTAGATAGTTCTAGTTGGCATTTTAAATATAATTTTGTAGATAAAGTTTTGATATATGCTCAAAGACCAGAGGCAACGGCTTGTGCAGAAATGGAAAATGAATGGAACAAAAAATGTCGTAGATGGGTTAATAAAGATGCAAAAGGAATATTTGTATTAGCAAAAGATGAAGATAGCCCATATCCTTTTAGATTAGTTTTTGATGTATCAGACACTCATAATAGTAAAGGAACAGAATATAAATTATGGAGTATAAAACCAGAGTATGAAGAAAAAGTAATTGAAACATTACAAACTACTTTTGGAGGAGAAACAGAAAGTAATCAATTATCTGAAAACATTATAATAAATGCTTATAATATGGTAACAGATAATATTCAAGATTATTTATCGAGTATTCATCAAAATAAAAAAGGCACAATATTGGAAAACTTGTCTGATGATGAAGTACAAAATATAACTGTGGCAACAGTATGGGCAAGTGTATCATATATGATGATGACAAGATGTGGTATAAATGCTAGAGAAAAGATAAATATTCAAGAATTTACTTTTATAAAAGAATTTAACAATGATAAAATAATAACTGCGTTAGGTACTGCAATAAGTGATATTGCTGAAATGGGATTAAGAGAAATTGCAAAGACAGTTATAAATTTACAAAATGAAGAAAAAAATATAAATCACACATTTGTAAAAAATAAAGAACAAGAGTATTCTAATAATAAAGAAATTGAAAAGGGAGGAATTAGAAATGGAGAAAATAGAATACAGGAGAGTTGGAGATTATCAAATACCAAATCTAGTAATGGAGAAAGAGCAGATACCAAGTGGAAAATACGCAAGAATGAGGCTTCATTATCTAAAGAGCCACAAGAAAGCAGATTATTTGATATTATTGATGGACAAGAAATTAAACGAAGAATTGAGTCAAATTCAAGAGAGAGCAACACAAATGGTCAAAGAGATAGTGGAGAAACTAGCCAAACAAGATGGAACAACAGAGGAATTGAAAGCACAAGACCAAATGAAATGGGCAGGACTAATGCAGAACTACAAGTTGATGGCAGAGGAACAAGTAACGAGGGAACTAATTTACAATTAGAAGAAAATCGTAATATATGGATAGATAAAAATGAAAAAGTAAAATTTAATGATTATGAAACAATAGATAAAATATTAAGCAATGCACCTAATATATTGAAAAATCAAGATAATTTAATAACACATTTGAAATTTAATACAGATGAAGAAAGACAAAAATATATATCTAATATTTTAGGAAATGCTTATACAGAATATGTGATAGATGAAAATCAAAGAGTAGGTTATAAAAGTTATGATAATGGCTTATATTTATGGAAAGGCGATTATCTTAATAGAACTGAAGAATGTTTTAGAACTTGGAATGAAATAGCAGAATATTTTGTAGGAAATAATTTAAACAAAGAAAATGAAAATATAGTAAATGATTTACAAACTGAAAATGAACAAATCCAAAATATAACAGAGGTAGAAGATACTTCTGTTTTTTCTTTTTCACAAGAAGAAATTGATAATGCCTTAAAAATTGGTAGTGGAGTAGTAGATGGAAAGTATAGAATTTATGAATATTTATCAAGAGGATTATCAAGTAAAGAAAATGCTGAATTTCTAAAAAATGAATATGGAATAGGTGGAACAAGTGAAAATGAATATGGAATAGCAAAATGGTATGATAGCAAAGGACTTACAATATCAAGAGGTAGTGGAGAAAATGCTCCTACTTTAAAATTAAGTTGGAGAGATGTAGAAAAAAGAATTAGAGAACTTATAAGTTCTAATAGATATTTAACAGATTACCAACAAGATCAATATTATGATTGGCTAGATGTAAACGGAATAACACCTAATAATGCAGAAGAACAAATAAAAGATGAAGATTACAAATTAGCAGAAAGATTGCATAATTATATGATGAATTATGATATTGTAGCATATCATAATAATTTTTCATTAGATAATACAATAGAACAAAATATTGAATTGTTACAAGCAGATATAAATGATGAAATGAATATACAAGATTATATTGATTTTTTAAAAGCAAGTTATGAAGATTTAGATTATGATGATGAAACATCAGTAGAGGCAAGAAGTTTAATTGTAGAATTAGAAAAAAGACTTCCATATTATGAATTTCATAATGGAGATATTGTTTATATTGGAGCAGATGAGTTTGAAATTAGAGCAATAGATAATGATAGAGCAGTTTTAGTAGATACTTCATTTCCACTATATACAAAAGAAATGCCTAGAGAAGAATTTGATAGAAAAATAAAAGAAAATCCTGCAAATGATAAATTAAGAACAGGAATAAGAATACAAGATAAAATAGAAAATACTAAAGTAGATGAAATAATTGAGGAACAAGAAGATACATCATTTAATAAATGGCTAGATACATTTATTCAAGAAAAAGGAATTGATTTAGATTACACTTTTACAATAGAAGATGAGGGTATAACTCATATATTTGAATTAGGTAATGTTATAGAGAATATAAAAGCAACATCAAAAGAAGAACAAAATGCAATAAAAGATATGATAGTAAAAATTGATTTTAATAATGGAGATGTTGTAGATTATTTCAAACATTTATCAAAAGCATTAGTGAAGAATTATTATCAAATAGAACAACAAGAGATTATACCAGAAAAACAAGAAAATAAAACAGAATTAGAAGATTTAAAACCACAAGTTAAAAGAAAAAGAAGAAATAAAATTGAATATTTTGACTTACACCCAGAAATACCAATCGCAGAAAGAAACAATTTTAAAATTGATAATAATGATTTAGGTATTGGTGGTAAAAAAGAGAAATATAAAAATAATATAGAGGCTATAAAAGTATTAAAACTATGTGAAGAACAAAATAGATATGCAACAAAAGAAGAACAAGAGATATTATCAAAATATGTAGGTTGGGGAGGAATACCAGAGGCATTTGATAGTAGAATTGATAATTGGCATAATGAATATGAAGAATTAAAAAGTTTACTAACTGAAAAAGAATATAAAGAGGCTAAAAAATCAACACTAACAGCATTTTATACTCCTCCAATAGTAATTAGGTCAATATACAGAGCATTGGAAAATATGGGACTTGAAAGAGGAAATATATTAGAACCAAGTTGTCGGTATTGGTAACTTTATGGGTATGATACCAGACACTTTAGATGAGTGCAAAATGTATGGAATTGAAATTGATACTATTTCTGGAGGAATAGCAAGACAGTTATATCAAAAAAATACAATAGCAGTAAAAGGCTTTGAAGATGTAGAACTTCCAGACTCTTTTTTTGATGTAGCAGTAGGAAATGTTCCTTTTGGAGATTTCAAACCTTATGACAAAAGATATGATAAAAACAATTTTCTAATTCACGATTATTTTTTCGGAAAGACATTAGATAAAATAAGACCAAATGGAGTAATTGCTTTTATATCAAGTAAAGGAACTTTAGATAAAGAAAGTGAAGATGTAAGAAGATACATTTCACAAAGGGCAGAACTTATAGGAGCAATACGACTTCCAAATGATACTTTTAAGAAAAATGCAGGAACGGAAGTTACAACAGATATTATCTTTTTAAAGAAAAGAGATAAAATAACTGATATTGAGGACGATTGGGTACATCTCGATACAACAGAAGATGGAATAAGAATGAATAAATACTTTATAGACCATCCAGAAATGATTTTAGGAAATATGGAGGAGATAACTACTCAATATGGAAAAGATTATGCCTGTAAATCTTATGAAAATGCAAATTTAGAAGATTTATTAAATAATGCAATACAAAACTTGAGTGCAGAAATTGAAGATTATCAAATTGATATTATAGATGAAGAAGAAACATCAATACCTGCAGATCCAAGTGTAAGAAATTTCTCATATACAATAGTAGATGAACAAGTATATTATAGAGAAAATAGCCAAATGTATTTACAAGATTTGCCTGTAACATCTATAAATAGAATAAAAGGTATGATAGCAATAAGAGATTGTGTAAGAAATCTAATAGAATTGCAAATAGACGATAGTTCTGACGAAGAAATAAAGAGAGAACAAGTAAAATTAAATGGCTTATATGATAAGTTTTCAAAAGAATATGGACTAATAAATAGTAGAACAAATGAAAGAGCATTTTCTGAAGATAGTAGTTATTATTTATTATGCTCTCTTGAAGTTTTAAATGAAAATAAGCAATTTGTTAGAAAAGCAGATATGTTTACTAAAAGAACTATAAAACCACATAAGGTTATTTCAAAAGCAAATAATAGCGTAGATGCTTTAATTCTATCAATATCAGAAAAAGCAAGAGTTGATATTGAATATATGCAAAAACTAACTGGAAAAAGCGAAGAACAAATAATAAAAGAACTAGAGGGAAGTATATACAAAGATCCAATAAGTGAAGAATATGTAACTGCAGATGAATATTTATCTGGAAATGTAAGAGAAAAATTAAAAATTGCTCAAAGATTTGCAGAAAATAATTCAGAGTATGAAACTAATGTAAAAGCATTGGAACAAGTAAAAATAAAAGATTTATCTGCAAGTGAAATAAGTGTAAGATTAGGAGCAACTTGGATACCACC
>AUXO018749820.1_pt1 | contig 13219 bp, 8 predicted proteins | sample 768731 | NCBI WGS metagenome assembly AUXO01 (sample SAMN02715735, study PRJNA202380) | gut metagenome | biome: sheep rumen | host: Ovis aries | place: New Zealand: Palmerston North
AAAAAGGTGCCATTTAGCACGGATGACCGTGTGGATAATCCTGTGTCGTTGTATGCAGCAACCAAGAAGAGCAACGAGCTGTTTGCCCACTGCTATTCAAAACTGTATGACATCCCCACGACGGGTTTGCGCTTCTTTACAGTATATGGCCCTGCCGGTCGTCCTGACATGGCGTATTTTGGCTTCACCAACAAACTGCTGAAGGGTGAGACCATCCAGATATTCAACTATGGCAACTGCCGTCGTGACTTCACCTATGTCGATGATATCGTAGAGGGTGTGTATCGTGTGATGCAGAAGGCTCCCGAGCGTAAAAAGGGTGAAGATGGTCTGCCCATCCCTCCCTACGCAGTATATAATATCGGTGGTGGTCAGCCAGAGAACTTACTGGATTTCGTCAATATCCTGCAAGAGGAGCTGGTCCGTGCCGGTGTCCTTCCCGCAGACTTCGACTTCGAGGCACACAAAAAGCTTGTCCCCATGCAGCCCGGTGATGTGCCAGTCACCTATGCAGATGCCACAGCCCTTGAACGTGACTTCGGGTTTACACCAAAGATCACGTTGAGAGAAGGGTTAAGGAAGTTTGCAGAGTGGTATGCTTCTTTCTATATGTCAAAGGACTAAGGTCAAAGGTCGAAGGTGAATTGTTGATTCCCTAATGTGACACACAGGCAAATCGGTCATTGAACTGTTGGGTAGAGTGATTTCCAACAGGGATATGACTTTCTTCGAAATCCCCCGTCCCCTTTGCCTAAAGGGGTTCCACCTCTCCCTGTATTCCCTCTCCTCAGGCGAGGGAAAAAAGAAAGTTGTTTTAACCGACAGCTTTCTTTGCGTTTTTGTAAGGCGGGACGACGCCTTGGATATTATAATTGATGATATCGACTGGCATTTCGATAAGGTGAAGTTTCGGAAAATAGAGCAGATGATGCAGATGGTGGAAGGGGAGAAGGAGGGGATGAGAAGATGGTCTTACGGAAAACCGTAGGGAGCGGTGGCTGAAGAAATAGCGCGATAGAATCGCTGTGCAAGAGACGAAACTATATCGATGGCAGAAGCATCGAGCACAATAGCAAAGAGAGCCGAGATAGTATCATGGGAAACGGGACTAGAAACAACATGAGAAAAAAATAGAATATGCTGAAAATACTTGCTATACAGGTTTTGAAGGAATGCGAGGAATACATCATGCGGTGTCTTGAACCCGAAGTGATGTATTACCTATGCCATGACTATGAGATAACACAAACGCTCAATGGAGGATGGAGTGTTAGCAAGTGGGATAGATATATCAATGTGGTATCTGAAAAATTCTATAGCATACGTCAAGACAGCAAAATGAATATTAATATCAGTGCTGTCGTTGGTGAGAATGGCTCTGGAAAGAGCACGCTGGTGGAAATGATATTGAGAATGATAAACAACTGTTCTATCCAGTTTGATTTAAGAGCTGAAAGTGGAAGATTGGAATATGTAGATGGAGTCCACGCCAAGCTGTTCTATTTGAATGGAAAACAGGTGTGTTGTTTGTCAGTTGAAGGAAAACGGGAAAGTATAAAGGTTAGTGAGATTGCAACAATTGATGATGGTGAAATAAAACCATCGAAAAGAGAGTTGACCAGCGCAGAACTGAAAGGACAATTCTTTTATACGTTGGTATCGAACTACTCGCACTATGCTTATAATACCAACGACTTTAAGAAGGAATGGCAAAAGCAGACGGATGAAGATACATGCTGGCTGAAATGGCTGTTCCATAAGAATGACGGATACCAGACACCGATAACGCTGCATCCTTTCAGGGACCAGGGGACCATCAGCATACAAAGGGAGAAAAACCTGTCGAACCAGCGATTGCTGTATTTCTTCATCAACTATGCCAAGCAGAACAAGGGCAAGGGTGTGTTTGACTATATCAACGGCAAACGGCCCAAGTATCTGAACCTGCGAGATGTGAAAGAATCTAAACTTCAGCAGACGACGCTGCTGCGGTATTTTGATGACTGCAAAGATGTGAATTTGCTGGGGAACCAAATCAGCTTTGCCGAGAGCCTTAAGGATAAGGTGATAAAAACGAACAGCAGCGACTATAGGGACTTTCTGGGCGGCATCGTGATGCCACTGGAGATGTTAGCCTATCAGACGCTGGGCTTGAATAACAAAGGAAGGGCAGGACATTACAGGTATTTCAGAGAGATGACGGACTGGCTCATCAGAAAAGAAAGCTGGTGGCAGAGTGAAAAGAAAAGTAACTTGTTTTCTGGAAACAGCGATCTGAAACAACTGCTGAATGTGCTGGACCAGATGGTACTGACAAAAGACCTTGGGAAAAGGATCAATAAAGTGCGCAGTGACCTGAGGGAATTTGAAATACTGAATATCTGCCAACTACAGCGTTTGGAAATTCTGGATGATGTATGTGACTTTTGGCATGGCTATAGTGTGAAGGAACTGAAAGACGACTATCGGTTTGCGATGACGACGAAAGTCATTACAAGTGAATATGGAGAGCTATCGCTCAAGGAGAAATGCTATCATTACATCACGTATAAGACCATTGACGTGCTGGAAACCTATCCCAGTTATAACTATCCGATATGGGATTACTCGAATACGGCGGTATGCTTCTCGGCTTCAGGTTCGAACAGGGATGAGAAAAAGAGGCTGACGATGGGATTCGTTCAGCTCCTGGATGACGTGACGAAGGAAAAGACGCACATCACCCTGAAGATGCGGCAGGCTTTCTACTATCTGCAACATTCGATATACGACCAAAGCGGTAGGGACGGGTATGTGCTGACGGGTGAAAAAATAGAAGATATAGAAGGGATATGCCTATCGACAGAGCGATTGGCCAACTACTATGAGAACGAGGACGAGCAGAACTTAGAGACACTGCCACCACCCATCTATGACAGACACTTGCTGTTTGAGGCAGAGGACGGAAAACTGGTGGATATGGATAGTTTCAGTTCGGGCGAGAAGCAACTGCTGAATACGCAGAGTGCGATTATCTATCACTTGCAGAACCTGAATTCTATCTTCAAAGACCCGGCGAGGATGAAGTATCCGCAGGTGAACATCATACTGGAGGAGATAGAACTGTATTTCCATCCGGAATATCAGCGGAACTTTATATACAGTTTGATAAACCTACTGGAGAATTCGGGTATAGACGAGAATATCAAGGATGTGAACATTCTGATAGTGACACACTCGCCATTTATTTTGTCAGACATTCCAAAGAGCAATGTGTTGTTCCTGAAAGAGGGCAGACAGGTGACGGATATGCAGGAGAATACGTTTGGGGCAAATATACATTCGATGTTGCAAAATGCCTTTTTCCTGAATGGTGTGACGATAGGCGATTTTGCTAGGGATAGAATAAATCGACTGTTTGGAAAACTGCATAATGATGTTATAACAGAAGATGTGTATCAAGAGATTCTGCTGGTTAGTGAGCCTTTCATCAAAAGCCAACTACTGAAGATGTATAATGAGCGCTATCCACATCATCAGATGAAAGAAATGGAAGAGCGAATAGCAGTGTTAGAGAAAGCTTTGTCAAACAATAGCGATGATAAGAATTGACCCTCATAAATCAGCCAATGTGGCACCTGAGTATTGGAGACTACTGAAAATCTTCATGCAGGGAAAAAGGGGAACCTCGAAGCTGAAGGCATACGCCCAAAAGCACGCAGGGTTAAAGTCGCGCTTTATGTATGTTGATAAGGGGCTCGTTGATAGTTCGACCATTGCTTTGGGAAATCCTGATGATATAATAAAGGATTTTAAAAGTCATTATAAGTTTAGGACCACTAAGCCTGGATTCGTAAAGAGGATGGAAGGGTACTATAGTGAGTTCTTTGGAACGACTATAGGAAAACTGGACCCCAATCATCCTTACAAAGACTTGAAAATAAGTACATGGTTGGCGAAGGAACTTGGTGTAAAGACCTGTCCATACTGTAATAGGGAATATACGTTCTCACGTAGTTTGAGAAATGGTCGAGAAGTACACCCTGAGTTTGACCATTTCTATCCCAAATCAAAGTATCCATATCTGGCCCTTTCACTTTTTAACCTTGTACCTTCGTGTCATACATGTAACCATCTGAAGATGGAGCATGAAATAAACACGAACCCTCACTATTATAGTTTTGAGGACAAGGGGATGAGCTTCAAACTGGAAGACATAAATACTGGAGGGGTATATGATTCGGAGAAAGACCACTGGGTGTTTGACCCTGACAATGTGGAGATAAAAATCAAGAACAGCAATGAGAATGTAAGCAGGCTTGGCATAGAGGAAATATATAATTTGCACAAGGATATTGTTGCAGATATCATAACTAAAGCACAGGCATATAACGAAAGTTTCTATCAGAGTCTGGTGGATTCTTATCGTGGACTTGGCAAGACTCCTGAGGAGATATACAGGTTGATATGGGGAACGTATATGAATCCCCAAGACTACGGATTGAGACCGCTGAGCAAGTTTACAAAAGACGTGCTGGACGAGTTGGGGATAAAGAGGTAGATATTAGAATTATTACAGTTAGATATGCTTGTATTACTGTTATTCGTTCTATTAGTATCGGTCATTTTATTTATAGCCATTCCTTTTGCTATTGTTGGTTATGCTTCTAAACATCAATTGACATTAGATTATAAGAAGTGGCTGAGAATGGTGTGGGCTTTTCTGAAAAAGAGAAGTGACACCAAGGTGTTCCTCGCTTTTATGAGCATCGAGGCCGGGTTGGCAGGTATCTTGCCGCAGGTGTATCTTCTTCGCTTCGAAACGCAATACTTCAATTTGTGGTTTGAAAAGGGCGGAAATGCCGATTGGATAAGCTTCGTGATTGCCGTCATCATTGCCTATTTCTACTATCTGTATCTGAGAAGAAATTCTGTTTATACCCCTGAAAGATGGGATGAGGTGGTTGATGCTTCAAGAATTATTAATGAGGAATTTCGTTTTGAGCCTACACCAAAATGGTTCAAGCAACAGAACGACAAGGCAATTACGGAACTTGGCACAAGATACTCAAAGGAACGGAATTTCCCGTTTGATAAGATGCAATGGTTGCTTGCAAGCCTGAAAGATAGTGAAGGGTTTAAAGGCCTTCTTCGTGAAGAATTATCGGCATTTGCTGAGGAAGCGCAGAGTTATACCCTCATAAATAGAAAAGATGACAATCAAGACATAAAGGAGGTCGTAGGTTCCAAAGTTGATGATGTGATTGCGTGTGTTAAGGAGTTAGGTGCAGATGTGACGGTATACCAGAATTTACGAGATCGTCTTGATGAACTTAAGCGTACAATGTACGATTTCGTTGGTAGAGAAAATGGATATGCTTTTAGGAGTTTGCGTACACAAGCTGAGAAACTGTATGCTGCACTGAGTACGCCATGGGTTGACATGAACAGTAAGAAGGTGTGGTTGATGGTGGGAGAAGCAGGCACCGGCAAATCTCACCTGTTAGGTGATGTTGTAACCAAGAGAAAGGAACAGGGAGACCCCACAATTCTACTTCTGGGTGAACAGTTTACTTCTGCCAATGATCCTCTTATGCAAATCAAAGCAAAACTGGATGTAAATGTCAGAAAAGAGAATTTCCTGCAACAGTTGAACGATTATGGCTGCGGTTTACAGAAAACTATTGTGATAATCATTGATGGCTTAAATGAAGGTGCAGGAGAGCTCTTTTGGAAGGTTCATCTTGTTGGGTTGATTTCTGACATCGCAAATTATGAATACCTGAGACTTATAGTTAGTTTCAGAATATCCGGACGGCATAACTGGTTCTACGACTTGGCTACAAATCAAGGACAATATGCAGTATATCGACATCGAGGCTTTGAGGGAAGAGAACATGAGGCCTGCAATTATATCTTTGGATCGTTTGGATTGGAACTGCCGTCATGGCCTGTCTATGGAAAAGAATTTGCCAATCCATTGTTTTTGGTGAAATATTGCAAGAACCATGAAGGTAACAAAGAAAAGCTGGAACTGGAAGACTTCTGGACAACAATCAATAAGTATTGCAGAGACATTAATCATGAACTTGCATTGGCAAACCATTTCGATGACTCCCTGGATGTTGTTACGAACTCGATGAAGAGTATAGCGAAGCTCATGGTGGATAGGACTGGTAGATGGCACCTCACCTATAGTGATGCAATTGCCGAACTGGCCCGTGTTGCAGAGTACACCAACAATCCAAAGGGATTTCTTGGCGTTATGATTGATGAGGGGCTTCTGAGAACTGATAGCTTTGAAGGTGAAACATACGTAAACTATGGTTTTGATCGTATTGGCGACTATTTCATAGCCGACTGTCTATGTACATTGGACAGAATGGATGAGTTAGATAACTATACATATAGTTATGACATGGGTGAAGCTCTGGCCGTTATTGTACCACAACGAATGGATAAAGAGCTGTTTGAGGTTATCAAGGATAAAAGAAGGGGATTGAGAAGCTTTCTGAATAGCTCAGAGTGGAGGAATTCCTTTACTGCCCAGGGTAAGAAGGTTCTGACAGCCTTGAGAGAAAAAGAAGATTGGATGGAGTTGCTTGAGGTGATTGCAAAACGTCCTTTTAGAAATGACAATACTGCGAATAGTGATACTCTTTATGAGATGCTATGGCCCTTAAGCATGAAGGAAAGGGATGCAATATGGACTGTTGCTATTTCTGAAGAATGGGGAATTGGCCGACAATTTAAGGATCTGGCAGATTGGGGTGTGCAAGCCTCAGAGAGTACATTGTTGAGGTTGGATGAGAATTGTGCAAGACTTTGTACAGAAGCAATAGTGTGGATCCTGACATCAACGTGGAGGCAATTACGGGATGTTGCGACACATGCCTTGGTGAATATCCTGTCAGTAAGGCATGAACTCATTCTACCGATTGTCGAAAAATATTATAAAGCTAATGATCCATATATCGTTGAAAGGCTATGGGCCGCAGTGATGGGGGCTATAGTTTGTTCGCAAGACATTAATCTTGCTGAGAATATTGCACAGTGGATTTACCAGCGATGCTTTGAGAAAAGGAATGTACCCTTGAATATTTTGTCGAGAGATTATATGAAAGGTATTATCCGTTATGCCCAAAGTTTGAATGCCGGACTTGATTTGGATGAAAAACTGCTTTCACTACCACTTTCAGACGAATGTGTTCCTGAATATATTATGAGTGGTGATGAAATAAATGCCAGATATAGTGTTGATTGGGATAGGGTGAAAGACAGTGAAGATGAGCGAGACCTATATATTGCTAACGACAGAATACTTGATTCGATGAAAACCGAGCATTCTACACGAGGAATGTATGGTGATTTCGGGAGATACATATTCGAGTCTTATATCTCTGGTTTCCCTGTGAATCCAGAGGAAATGTCAAACTGGGCAATACAAATGATTTATGAGGAATTTGGATATGAAGCCAAGTTGTTTGCAAAGTTTGATGTACATCATGAGAATTATGACCGATCACGGAACAGTATTGAGAGGATTGGAAAAAAATACCAATGGATAGCCATGTATCGCATTATGGCAATCCTAAATGATGCGTATCCAGATTTGACCTTTGAAGACCGATGGAGTACACCATTGTTGTGTGCGAGGAATATAGACCCCACCTACAGGATTGTAGATCCTCTTCTGCAAAAAGGTGTTAGCAGGTATAAAGTTCCATACTATGACATAAGCCACCCCCAAAGTGATGTAAAATGGATGAAGGCATGGAAGGAGATGCCTGAGATTAAAAAATATATTCTGACGGTAGATGACGATGGGGTTGAGTGGGTAAACCTATTCTCATATAACTCGATAAAGAGATTGCCAGATGTTGTAGGTGATAATCATACTCAACGCCTTCTGTGGACATTTATACAAGCCTTTGTGGTGAAGAAGGAACATCTTGCCACTATATGTAACAGTATTCACAAATACAGCCTTGAAGGAAGGAGATTCCGCGAGAATCGGGAGGTTGACAGTATATATGCCAGAGAGTTCTTTTGGTCAGATGAATACATTTCCTCCGTACGGAATGGTCATTATAGTTTCGAGCCGTTTGAATTAGGTGACAGGGAGCGTGAGGATATTAAGATAGCTCCCGCATACCTAATCTATAGCCATTCTTCATCAGAGGATGCCTCGAAGGAAAGCAGTGAAGAGATGTTGCTGCCAAATGAGTGGCTATACAAAGGACTGTCTCTTCATTATGCCAAGCAGAACGGAGCATGGGTAGACAAAGATGGAAGGATAGTAATTCTTGATAACAAGGTCTTCGGTATGGGACACCCCGCCTTACTTGTGCGTAAAGACGCTTTGTTGGATTATCTTAATAGGGCAGGGTTAGTTATGTTCTGGCCTGTTCTTACAGAAAGACAAATATACATCAAACATGGTAATTTTGCACATCATGAGCAGAATGGTGGATGGGCATATTTGAATGACAGGGGTGTAATTCAGCATAAGTTCAGACGATATGTGCTCTCTAGATCACAGAAGATAATCAATGTGGTTCGAAGCAAGTGGATGAAAATGTGGATTCCACTGAAATACAAGACGATTCGTGTCCTTTATGAACATGGCCTGTTGAAAGTGTCAAGGGAAAGGATGTGGCAACTATTGGGATATGATACTGGTTTGCCAAGAGTCTATATCAATGGAGTCCTCGGCCAAAGGTACGAAAATAATCGTGATTTTGATAGACTGCTTGAAATCTGTTCGCAATGGGATGAGGAAGATGGGGATAGTGATGAATGCATCCATATCAATATCGTCAGTCAGCCAGAAAAACAAGATGATGAGACAGAAGACAAATAGGAAACTCCTCTGAAATATTCAGAGGAGTCGAGAATACCCTTTTGGGTGAGAATACAAAGTGAGCAAACTAATGATTCTGAAGAACAGAATCCTCTTGAAGTGGATGTCCTTAGATGAACAACCCAATCAAGGTAGCGATAAAACTGAGAACTTCAACTATCGTTGAGAGGTTCTCCTTAAATTCTTTAGTCATGTTTTTTTATTTAAAATATAACTTCTCAGATAAGATTTTCAAGGGTATTGAACTCTTTTTGGGGAGTACAGCATAATATTTTTCTAAATTCTATTCCTTTCAAAATTAATAATGAGCGAAACATATTTTACCGCGTTTACCCAATTTGATGTTACATTTTTGAATGTTTTGCAGCTTATCAGAGAAAGTTTATATGTTCATAGACGAGATAGACTATAAGACCAGAATGATGGCCATGCTTGAGACTCCTGCGGAGATAGAGAGGGCTTATCAGTTGTGTGAGGATGTGTTTGTGCAGTATGGGCTGGACAGATACTTGCTTACACTGAACGATTATAGTTTGTCTGTGATATTGAACTATCTGAATGTGCGTACATCTATCTTTCTGAATAGGACTGAATTTGAGAGGGCTTGGCAGCCCGTCCTGTTGTTTGAGCGGTATGCTAGCGGAAGGATGATTCCCATCAATATGGAAGGGATGCACAGAGACCTTAAGGCTGTGTTGATGGCAAGACAAGGAAGGTTGTCCGAAGCTTGTGACGTATTGAGAGAAGCACTTGAATTGGGATGTACATCGGATGTTAGGCAGAGACTTCTATACACATTGGGAAGTATAGAGACCAGCATGACCAGCCCTGATGATAAAATCAATACCCTTTGCGAGGCACTTGGCGAAGCAGAACAGGAGGGTAATGAAAACCACATTGCGATGTGCTATCGTGAACTGTCACGTATGTTCTCATATTTGGGACAAGGGGCTACAGGGCTATCATTGCTGCAGAAGGCAGAGCAATACTACCTGATAAATCATAAAGGACATGAGTTGATGGGGACGCGAATGTATATGGCTATGAGTTATTTGGTGATGTACAATACGCCTAAATATACAAGTCAGTTGGGAGAAGATAATATGAAGCGGTTTTACCAGCAAGCCAAGGCATATATTGGCATGGTTGACGTTGACAAACTGCCGCTCGAATCGGACAGGGCGTTCTATTACCGTACTTACGGACTGATATATGTTGACATCGCTTCGATAGAGAAAGCATTGGCGTTTTACCGGCGTGTGAAAGCATATCAAGACATTAAAGACTGCGAGGGATATATCCAGACTATCCGTAATGCCCAAACGCAACAGTGACACCAATTATGACAAAGGAAGAAATAGCAAAACTGCCAACGCTTCTGGATTTAATAGACCATTATCTGGCAGGTGAACATAATAAGGAACTGATGACAGAGCACTCCGTGTTTAAGGGCGCATTCCCGACACATTTGCAAAAGGGATTCTATGAACCGCTGCTGATGGAAGATGGAACAAGTGTCCTATTTCCGCTTTCTCCTATCCAACATAGTTACTACAGAGGTGAGAGCAGTTATCACGAGGAGTGCTATCCATCACTATACAGAAAAGGGATGGGGGATGCAGAGATTTTTGTAGAACGTGTAAAACGTTGTGAATTGGAACTGCTGATGAGGGATTATCCCATCACTGGTATCGTGGAAAGTGGTATTCAAGCACAAGATCCAGCAGGGAACTGGCATCAGTTCTTTTTCAGGATAGGATATGACGGAATGGCACAGCATTATGGCATCAAGACTGAGTATATGGATCTGACATTAGACGTGTGGACAGCAGCATTCTTTGCTGCCACCACTTATGACTATGCTTCAGACACATATTCGCCCATTACCGATATAGAAAATCATGCCTATGGTGCTTTCTATCTCTATAATGAAATACCGATGCTGCCACCATTCGACAAAAAGCAAAGGGTGGATGTGGTAGGGTTGCAACCACTAGCAAGACCAGGGAGGCAGTATGGGTATGTGTTTAAGATGGGAAAAGGAGAGAACTTCAATGACTTGACTCAGAAGACCCTGTTCAGACATGATGCAAGAATCAACGAACTGGTGTACAATTATACAAATCGGAGCAATAGGCTTTTTCCGAAAGAACTGTTGAATGACCGGATAAGAAAAAGAATTGTAGAAGGAAAGGATTTCTCGAAATGGGCTTTTGAGGCATCGTGGAAGCGCTATTTTGCGGACAGAACTGAAGAAGAACTGAAAGGATATCTGGAAGATAAGGGAATCGATATCAGAACAGACAATATACAGTGGTTTACAGAAACCGAAAAGGCTGAAATAGTGGACTACTGGAAGGCACATGAACAAGAATTCTTGAGCAAAATACGTCCAAGGTGGACTTATTATGGGCCTGTTAAGGAGGTGAGTGGGAAAGAATTGGAAGAACTTGCTGAAGAAGGAGGTACAGAATGAATGATGAGATCATTGACTTGACCCCGCTTGAACAGAAGATAAATGCGCTGATATTTAAGGCGGGATATTTTATTCAAACTTATAGAGCTCTTGATGCACTTAATGTTCTTGCGGAAGCACATCGAAAGATGGATGGCCAAGAGGTTCATTGGCGAGTGAGAACGGCCGTTCTGGAAAATACTGGACAGGCATATATTCAATTAGGACAATTTGAGAAAGGACTGGCTTGCTTTGCCCAGTCATACGATATCATAGAGGATGAGAATGAAAAAGCGGGCGCTGCAGCTCATCTGGCAGGATATTTTCTACGTGATGGGAGACTGGACGAAGCTATGAAATGGACAGAAAAGGCATTGGAAACAGCGACATATCCAGACCTTAAAGCTGGACCTTATCAAATAAAAGGAGGAATAGCAGTTGAGAAAGGTGACTATCCGAAGGCAATTGAACTGCTGAATAAGGCTGCTGCATATGCAGAGAAAAGTCATTGTTTGACAGATTTGGCAACCATCATATCCGACTTGGCCACTGTGTTTATGTTGATGGGAAAATTGGAAACAGCATTAAGCGAGATGTTCCGAGCTGAGCGATATGCTAAGGAGAGCAGGAATTTAGATTTGATGTTCAGGTTTGCAGTGCGTCGAGCGAAACTTATGTATAAGATGGGGAAGGATGGGGAAGCCAAGGCACTTATCATGACATTAGACGAACAAAAGAACTGAAAATGCTTTGTGAAGAAGAAATAGAGGCATTGCCTACCATATTGGATGTGGTGGAGCATATATCAAAGATGGAAAACGACTCGTTGTTGAGGAATGGTGTAACCATCTTTCCAGGTGATGCCTTTCAGGACGAAGGACGATATGCTTTTGTTTCTGAAACTTGGAACAGGGACGTGGTGCGACTGATGCCAGTTTCACCTACGCCCTTTATATACTATCGCGGTCAAAGCCGTTTTCACGAGCCGTGTGTACCCTCTCTTTACCGAAGGAATGATGACGGAGAACTGCCCCGCGAAGTGGATATTGCCTATCATAAGCTTAAGATATGCGAGTTTGAAATGTTGCTGGCGACACATCCCGTGTTCTGTGAATTAAGTCATCATATCAGCGTGAATCCCGTGGCGTTGGCCCAGCATTACGGACTCGCAACGGAGTATCTTGACATAACGAATAGCAAGTGGGTAGCAGCATTTTTTGCCTCTACTTGGTACGATTATAAAACAGACATGTATCATCCTGTGGGGCGAGATTATGAAGAGGGCTATGGGGTGATGTATATCTCTAAGCCGTATGAGTCCGGTGGTTCTACTGATGGATTTTTCTCAAAGAACGTAGTGATAGGGTATCAGTACTTTGAGCGGCCTACAAAGCAGTCATCGTTTGGATATAAGATGCAGATGGGAGAGGATTTCAATGAATCGCCCTATTTCGAGCGAGTACTTTTCCGTCATGATTTGGAGGCCTCAAAGTTGGTATATGATATGTCGTACAAACAGCGGCGGTTTATACCGAAGGATAGCCTGTCGCGTTTGGCAAGGCAGATAGCAGAAAGCAACGAAATAACGAGGAAAGCGGTGGAACGTTGCCTGCAGATGTGCTATTGGAATAAGGATATGTCCTTTCTGGAGGAAGTATGTAAAGATAAAGGACTGATCATCAGAGAGGATAATAAGTCGGTGGCTCAATTCAGTAAGGAGGAATTGGAAATGGACTGGAAGACGTGGAATGAATATGGAAGAGCTGATTTGCAGATGCGGATATTGCCTCCAATTGGGGTGGCGGAGTTGAAGATTGAATCATGATAGTGAGATGACGATTTCACAAGATGAAAAATGGAGCACTGATGGTTCATGGTTAAAGGTTAATGGTTATGGATCAAGATACGAGATGGCTAAACAA
>AUXO012196104.1_pt1 | contig 13218 bp, 8 predicted proteins | sample 768731 | NCBI WGS metagenome assembly AUXO01 (sample SAMN02715735, study PRJNA202380) | gut metagenome | biome: sheep rumen | host: Ovis aries | place: New Zealand: Palmerston North
GCGGAAGTCTTCCATCATCTTCTTTATCTCGTCAGCACCGCTCTTGCCAGGTTTTGTAACGCTGATGGCAGCCTCCTTCTGGAAACCATACTCCTTATATATATCGAGCAACAAGTCGTAGAGTGTCTTGCCTTGGTCTTTTGCCCATGCAGCGATTTCGCATATAAGACAGATTGACGCAGGAGCATCCTTGTCGCGCACCTTGTCGTAAGGCAGGTAGCCGAATGACTCTTCACCGCCACCGATGTATTTGCGTTTGCCTTCGTTCTCGCGTATGCGGTATGCAATCCATTTGAAACCTGTATATTCATCGAAGCATTCCACGCCATTGGCACGTGCTATTTTTGCGATTAGCTCAGACGTAACGATAGTCTTAACCATGAAGTCTGTAGGCTGGAGTTGACCGAGGGCTTTCTTGTTTTTGATTGTGTACCAATAGAACATGCAAGCGGTCTGATTACCGTTAAGTATCTGCCATTCTCCCTTGTCATTGCGGCATACTATAGCAAGACGGTCAGCATCAGGGTCAGTAGCAACTACGAGGTCAGCGTTTAGCTTTGTGCCCAGTTTCATACCCAAAGTCATAGCCTCTGCATTCTCTGGGTTTGGTGAAACAACCGTTGGGAAGTTGCCGTCAACAACCATCTGCTCTGGCACGACATTGATATTCTGAAATCCCCATGAGCGCAAGCACATAGGAACGATATGACGACCAGTACCGTGCATGGCAGAATATACGATATTGAGGTCTTTCTGACGCAGGATGACGTCTTGGTCAACCATACTCTCTTTTACAGCCTGCATGTAGTCGAAGTCCATCTCACCGCCGATAATCTTGATAAGGTCAGGATTTCCTTTGAACTTGACGTCTTCAATCTTAACTTTATTTACCTCCTCGATGATACCAGTGTCATGCGGAGCGAGTACCTGCGCGCCATCTTCCCAGTAAGCCTTGTAGCCGTTGTATTCTTTTGGGTTGTGCGATGCCGTAACGTTTACACCAGCCTGAGCGCCAAGCTGACGGATGGCAAAAGAAATCTCAGGTGTAGGGCGCAGACTCTCGAACAGATAAGCTTTTATTCCATTTGCAGAGAAGATGTCGGCCACGGTTTCTGCAAACATGCGTCCGTTGTTGCGGCAGTCATGTCCTACAACCACTGCGCACTGTTTGCCTGGGAAAGCCTTAAGTATATAGTTGGCAAAACCTTGCGTTGCCATGCCGACGACGTATTTGTTCATTCGGTTAGTGCCGGCTCCCATAATGCCGCGCAATCCGCCCGTGCCAAATTCCAGTGACTGGTAGAAAGCATCAATGAGTGCTGTCTTGTCAGAATTGTCAAGCATGGCCTGTACTTCTTTTCTTGTATCTTCATCAAAAGAAGGTGACAGCCACTGCTTGGCTGCAGCTTCACATTGTGCAATTAGTTGCTGGTTGTTTTCCATTGTTGTTCTTAGTTTTATGGGTTATTTTGATGTTGTCATGTCATTCTTGCACTATTGACTACAAAGTTAAGAAAAAATATTAAAACATACAAACTTTTATTGTGTTTTAATAAAAAAACAGTGTTTTGTTTGCTCAAAACAACAAAAAATACTAACTTTGCGTATTGTATTGACATGAAAACGAACCTCATACTGATAGGCAAGACCGACAATAAGCATTTCCAGATTGGTATTGACGACTATGTGGGGCGCATATCCCACTATATGCCGTTCGATGTAACGGTTATACCTGACATAAAGAACACCAAGTCACTGACCTCGGCTCAGCAGAAGGAGCGCGAGGGAGAGTTGATTTTGAAGCAGGTCACTTCTGCCGACACTCTTGTTTTGCTCGATGAGCATGGCAAGGAGATGCGTTCGGTTGAGTTTGCTGTGTGGTTGGAGAAGAAACGCCAGACGGCAAACAGACTTGTCATGTGCATAGGTGGACCTTACGGTTTCTCGCAGGCAGTTTACGACCGTGCGAATGAGAAGATTTCATTATCGAAGATGACGTTTTCCCATCAGATGGTGAGACTGATACTGACAGAGCAACTGTATCGAGCCTGCACCATAATAAAAGGTGAACAGTATCACCATGAGTAATTCGTAATGCACGATTCATAATTATAATGAACAATGCATAGTTCATAATTAACAGCATATAATTTGTAATACAATACATATCGATGAAAAAATATCTACTTATATTCTTTAGCCTGACTGTGTCGCTTTGCGCTACGGCACAATCTGTATCTACAACCAAGCCCGGCGCTCGCTGGTGGTGGCTTGGTTCTGCTGTTGATAAGCAAAACCTGCGTTGGAACATGGAGCAGTATGCAGCCAAAGGCATAGGTGCGCTTGAGATAACACCGCTCTACGGAGTGCAGGGAAATCAAAAGAACAACATTGACTTCCTGTCGCCGAAATGGATGGAAATGCTGTCGTTTGTAATTGATGAAGGCAAGCGTCTTGGCATAGAGATTGATATGAACAACGGTACTGGTTGGCCATTTGGTGGCCCGACGACACAGATAAGCGAGGCCGCATGCAAGATGATTGCAGTTGACACTATTGTTGATGCTAAACTATTGAAGAGTGGCATAGCGTTCAAGATTCCTGCAAAGGAACGTGAGACTGCAACATTCTCTTTTGCCACTGCTTATCCTGTAGAAGCAAAGGGCTATAAGGGTGAAGCCATTGAGGTGACGTCAAGTTTTAGTAACGGCAAGCTGACGTGGAAAGCTCCAAAGCCTGGCACATGGCGTATCATAGCTGTTTATAATGGTCGCACACGCCAACAGGTTAAGCGTGCTGCTCCTGGAGGTGCCGGATTGGTAATCGATCATTTCGACCGCAACGCTGTAAAGCATTACCTTGACAAGTTTGACAAGGCATTCAGTGCTTCGAAAACACCGTGGCCGCAGGTGTCATTCAATGATTCCTACGAGGTGTACGGAGCCGACTGGACGCCTACCTTGCCACAGGAATTTGAGAGCCGCCGCGGTTACTCGCTCATAAGGAATATAGATAAACTCGTTGATCGCGACAAGTGGGTGGTACACGACTACCGTGAGACACTTTCAGATATGCTGCGTGAGAATTTCACCAACCAGTGGGTTGACTGGGCTCACTCACATGGTATGCAGGTGAAAAATCAGGCACATGGTTCTCCTGCCAATTTGCTTGATCTCTACGCTGCCGTTGACATACCTGAGATAGAGGGTTTTGGCCTTAGCGAACTCGGAATAAAGGGCCTGCGTACCGATCCTGGCAATACTAAGGTGAATGATTCCGACTACTCTATGTTTAAGTATGCTCCGAGTGCAGCCCACATCATGGGCAAACGCCTCGTTTCGAGTGAGACGTTTACGTGGCTTACGGAGCACTTCCGTACGTCGCTGTCTCAGATGAAACCCGACCTTGACTTGATGTTCTGCGCCGGTGTAAACCATATCTATTACCATGGCACATGCTACTCGCCAAAGAATGATCCGTGGCCGGGTTGGAAATTCTATGCCAGTGTTGATATGTCGCCAACCAACTCCATCTGGCGCGATGTGCAGTATTTCAACGAATACATAGAGCGTTGCCAGAAACTGTTGCAGAGCGGTGAACCAGACAATGAATTGTTAGTGTATTTCCCTATCCATAATCTGTGGATGAAGAACAAGAAAACACTGCTGATGCAGTTTGCGATACATAATCTTGGAAAACTCGCTCCCGAGTTTAAGAATATGATATTGGAACTTGACCGTATGGGTTATGACTGTGACTATGTGTCAGACAAACAACTGATGGGCCTACGCTCAGTGCAGGATAGTGATAATAAGACCATCGTGTTGACCGAGGCTGGCGTGAAATACAAGGCAATACTAATACCGAAGGAAACCATACTTACAGACGAAGTAAAAGAACGCATCAACACGCTTAAGGCGCAGGGCGTCACCTTCATCTATGGCAACGACCCTAACAAACTTGCTAACGTGGCTACGGCAGAGCCTATTAAAACAAAACTCGGACTAAACATGGTGCGCCGCAAGATGGGCGGCGGATATTGCTACTTTATAGCCAACCTCACTCCGAAGGATGTAGATGCATACTGTGACCTTGGCGTAGATTACAAGCATGCGCGCTGGTATGACCCTATGACTGACAAGTATTATGCTGTAGAAAACCCAGAAAACAAGGTGCGCGTAACGCTTCGTTCGGGCGAGTCTATGTTCCTTCAGCTGGATTGTTTCTATGCTGGCAGCGAATCGCTCCTAATGCGCCCCACATCAGTAACACCTGGTACAGAGATAAATCTTGACAAAGGTTGGAAGCTCTCGTTTATCGAGGAGGCACCAAAAGTTGATGCTACATTCAATATTGACAAACTCCAGACATGGGAAACGCTTGACAATGACTCTGCCAAGGTTACCATGGGTACGGGTGTATATGAGACCACCTTCAATGCAACGCCACAGGCAATGGGCACTTACGCTATTGACCTTGGCGACGTACGCGAGAGTGCACGCGTATATATAAATAATGTGTATATCGGTTGTGCGTGGAGCGTGCCTTACATACTTAATTTCGATACCTCCGTACTCAAGAAGGGTAAGAACACCATTCGCATAGAAGTAACCAACCTGCCAGCCAACCGCATCAGCGACCTTGACCGCCGCGGAGTGGAATGGCGCAAGATGGAAGAGATAAATGTCGTTGACATTAACTACAAGAAAACCAAGTATGACCACTGGTCGCCGATGCCGTCGGGACTCAATTCGCCAGTGCGCATATACAAAGCTAAGGTAAACATAATAAATTTATAACACACTAATCATGGCTATTGTAAAACCATTCAAGGGCATACGCCCACCAAAAGACTTAGTAGAACAGGTAGAATCACGCCCTTACGACGTGCTCGACTCAGAGGAGGCACGTGCCGAGGCTGGCGACAACGAGAAGTCGCTCTACCACATTATCAAGCCGGAAATCAATTTTGAGCCTGGCACATCGGAGTATGATCCGAAGGTATATGATGAGGCTGCACGTCAGTTTAAGAAGTTTCAGGACAATGGTTGGCTCGTACAGGACGATAAGGAACTGTACTATATCTATGCTCAGACCTCATGTCTGCCAGCCAATGGCGGTAAGGAGAAGACACAGTACGGACTGGTAGTGGGTGCTTACTCTGGCGACTACGAGAAGGGTGTCATCAAGAAGCACGAGTTGACCCGCCGCGATAAGGAGGAAGACCGCATGAAACACGTGCGCGTGAACAATGCAAACATCGAGCCGGTGTTCTTTGCTTACCCCGACAATGATACGCTTAATGCGCTCATCATGAAGTATGCTGCCACCAAGCCTGAGTATGATTTCGTAGCTCCTATCGACGGATTCCGCCACCAGCTCTGGGTAGTCAGCGATGATAATGACATCAAGACCATCACCGATGAGTTTGCAAAGATGCCTGCCCTCTACATTGCCGACGGACATCACCGCTCGGCTGCCGCAGCCCTTGTGGGCACGGAGCGCGCAAAGCAGAATCCAAACCATAAGGGTACGGAGGAATACAACTACTTCATGGCTGTATGTTTCCAAGCCAGTCAGCTTACGGTGCTTGACTATAACCGCGTGGTTAAGGATCTGAACGGCAATACATCAGAGCAGTTCCTTGAGAAACTCGCTAAGAATTTCGTTGTTGAGAAGAAAGGCACTGAGGAGTATCGCCCACAACATGCCCACCAGTTCTCGCTCTATCTTGACGGTGAGTGGTACAGCCTTGACGCTAAGCCAGGTACGTATGATGACAACGATCCTATCGGAGTACTTGACGTAGATATTTCTTCTCGCCTCATACTGCAGGATATTCTTGAGCTCGGTGACCTGCGTTCATCACAGCGTATCGACTTCGTTGGCGGTCTGCGTGGTCTGGGCGAATTGAAGCGCCGCGTTGACAGTGGCGAGATGCGTGCAGCTCTGGCTCTGTATCCTGTGTCTATGAAGCAGATTATGGACATTGCCGACTCTGGCAACATCATGCCGCCGAAGGCTACATGGTTTGAGCCGAAGCTCCGCTCGGGTTTGGTTATCCATAGTCTCGACTAATAATTTCTCTCTCACAGACTTTGCTGGATTTCTCAGATTCTATGGTTTTGTGCAGCTTGCAACCAGTTGATACAGAGTATTATCTGAGCTTTCCGCAAAATCTGTGAGAGACTTTTTTTTTCGTTATAATTCCCTCTGTATTGTAATCGCAACCTGATTGCAGTGTAATCAGATAGCGATTACCACATAATTAGATAGCGATTACAGTATAATCCGATAGCGATTACAACGTAAACAGATACTGATTGAATTACATCTACTAATGAAGAATATACTGACTATATTATTATTGTTGACAGCTTTTTGCACGCTGTCTGCACAAGAAGCAAAAATAGAATTTGTTACGCCACGCATCGTTCATGTGGTTAGAGGCGTGCCAACAAAGTCGCTTGTAGTCACAGCCAAGCCCACAGAGGTAAGTCTGACGCGCAAAGGCAACGACATAAGCAGTTCGATACTTACCGTAAGGCGTGACAAACGCACTGGCGATCTGACCTTCCTCACGGTGAAAGGCGAGGTGCTGCTACGCGAAAAGTCATACACCATAGCCACCGACCATACCTCAGATGAGGCTACAGCTAGCACAGGGGCAAGCGATGCTCTGGTAAGGAAGTCCATGGTGAGCCAGACTTTCACGCTCGACAAGGATGAAGCCATATACGGTCTGGGCACCATACAGAACGGAAAGATGAACCGTCGCGGTGAGCACAAACTGATGGAGCAGTCCAACCTTGAGGACTTTCAAAATGTATTACAGAGCATAAAGGGCTGGGGGCTGTATTGGGAGAACTACTCACCCACGCAGTTTGATGACTCTGCCGAGGGCATGACATTCGCCTCTGAGGCTGGCGAGGGTATTGACTACTACTTCATGTATGGCGGTTCGGCTGACGGCGTGAATGAACTGATGCGCCAACTGACTGGCGAAGTGCCTATGTTCCCTCTGTGGACCTACGGCTACTGGCAGTCGAAAGAACGATATAAGACATCTGCCGAACTGCTCGATGTGGTCAATACATACCGCAATCTGCAGGTGCCGCTCGACGGAATAATACAAGACTGGCAGTACTGGGGTTCCAACTATCTGTGGAACGCCATGGATTTTCTTAACGAAGACTTCGCTAACGGCAAGCGTATGATTGACGAGGTACACCGCAAGAACGCACACTTCATGATTTCAATCTGGGCAAGTTTCGGTCCGCAAACTCTGCAATACAAGGAACTTAAAGATCGTAATATGCTTCTGCCAATAACCACATGGCCGCAGAGCGGACTGTCTTTTTGGCCTCCACGCATGGATTATCCCTCGGGTGTGCAGGTATATGACGCCTTCAACCCTGAGGCGCGTAGCATATATTGGAAATACCTGAAAAGACTCTATGACTACGGTACTGATGGCTGGTGGATGGATTCCACCGATCCTGACTTTATAAATCCGCGCGAGAGCGACTACCGACATAAGGTGTATGGCGGCACGTGGCGCTCACAGCGCAATGCCTTTCCGCTTGAAACGGTCCGTGGCGTGTATGAGAACCAGCGCAAGGAAGGGGACAACAAGAAGCGTGTCTTTATCATGACGCGCTCTTCCTTCGCCGGACAGCAGCATTACGGCTCCAACATGTGGAGCGGCGACGTGGCTTCTTCGTGGGATATGCTGCGCAAGCAGGTGCCTGCCGGTCTCAGTTTCTCGCTCACGGGCAATCCTAATTTCAATACTGATATAGGAGGATTCTTCTGTAATTCATACAACAACAAGGGCAAGGACTCGGCTCCGCGCAATCCGCAGTATCAGGAACTCTACGTCCGCTGGATGCAGTACGGCCTCTTTTGCCCCGTATTCCGCAGCCACGGCACCGATGCTCCGCGCGAGATATGGCAGTTTGGAAAGAAGGGCGAACCCGTATATGATGCCATTGAGCAGATGATACGGCTGCGCTACCGCTTTATTCCTTATCTGTATAGCACGGCATGGCAGGCCACAACCGCCGACGGCAGCTATATGCGACCGCTTTTTAGCGACTTCGCAGCTGATCGTAAGGTGTGGGATATGACTGATGAGTTCCTCTTCGGAAAGTCAATCCTCGCTGCCCCCATACTCCGTGCGCAGTACACTGCCGAGAAAATCATCAAGAGCGATGCCATGACAGGATGGGACAATGCCCAGACTTCTGACGGTACAGCCTCTGCGGCTGTTGACTTTACTCAGTCTAAGTCGGCAGAGAAGTACCTGCCAAAGGGTGCTGACTGGTATGACTTCTGGACTGGCACCCTATATCGTGGCGGACAGACATTGACAATAGAAACACAGTTCAACCGCGTGCCAATGTTCATACGTGCCGGCAGCATCGTGCCGCTTGCTCCCGAAATGCAGTATGTGGGTGAGAAAGACTGGCAGCAGCTTGAGTTGCGCATCTATCCTGGTGCCGATGCTTCGTTCACTCTATATGAGGACGAAGGTGACGGCTATGCATACGAGCAGGGTGCTTACTCTACAATTCTCTTTTCTTGGAGTGACAGAACACGCACCCTTACAATAGGCAACCGCAGCGGTTCCTATCCCGGCATGATAGCCACTCGCACCTTCATCGTCGTAACACCCGACGGACGCCAGAACACCGTAACCTACGATGGAACGGCAAAAACAGTGAAACTGTAAGCCGCAGTCGATAATGGTAAGAAAATCATGGTCATTCATAGAATTTCATTTCTTGTTGAATATTCTATGAATGACCATTCTGATAATTATTGATACTATTAATACCTGTTCATGATGTTTTTAAGAAAGTATTCATGTATGCGGGTATCATCGGTTAGTTCGGGATGGAATGCCGTAGCCAACTGTCGTCCCTGCCTTGCCGCCACGATGTTTCCCTCAACCTCAGCAAGAGATTGACAGTCATCGCTGAGAAGTTCCTCTATATACGGTGCGCGTATGAACGTCATTGGTATGTCATCAGCGATGCCGCTGACACTCCCCCGATGCTGAAAACTATCAAGCTGACGACCGTAGGCATTACGCTTCACCCGCATATCCATGGTGGCAAGCCGCCCCTTAGATAGCAGTATCATGCCGGCGCAAGTGCCGAATACAGGTAGTCCGTTGAGTATCGCCTGACGCACGGGTTCAAATAATCCCAGTTCTGTAAGCAAACGCATCTGCACGGTGCTCTCGCCGCCAGGCAGTATCAGACCGTCCTTCTGCTTATGCCAGTCACTGAGTTGACGCACCTCGAAAGTTTCGACACCAAGACGGTGTAACATCACTTCGTGTTCAATGAAAGCGCCTTGCAGCGCCATTACAGCTATTCTCATGACTTGATGCTATTTACCTCGTTCTGCCATCAGCAACTCTATTTCCTGCTCGTTGATACCGACCATGGCTTCGCCGAGGTCTTCTGACAGTCGGGCAAGCATCTCCGCATCCTGATAATTCGTTACCGCCTGCACTATCGCTGCTGCTCTCTTTGCAGGGTTGCCGCTTTTGAATATGCCACTGCCAACGAACACTCCCTCGGCACCTAACTGCATCATCAGTGCTGCATCGGCAGGTGTAGCTACGCCACCAGCAGCAAAGTTCACTACGGGCAGTTTGCCATTCTCATGCACATAGCGCACCAGTTCCAACGGGGCAGCAAGTTGTTTGGCAGCCTCATAGAGTTCGTCATCACTCATTGATACGATGCGTCGGATTTCACTCTGCAACATACGCATGTGGCTTACCGCCTGCACCACATCGCCAGTGCCGGGCTCTCCTTTAGTCCGTATCATTGTAGCGCCCTCTGCTATGCGACGCAAGGCCTCGCCAAGATTTTTTGCACCACAAACAAATGGTACGTTGAATTGCGTCTTGTCTATGTGATAGATATTGTCCGCAGGCGACAGCACTTCGCTTTCGTCAACATAGTCGATGCCTATAGCCTGCAGAATCTGCGCCTCTGCCAAGTGACCTATACGGCATTTCGCCATCACGGGGATGCTCACTGCTTCTTGTATTCCGCGTATCATTTTCGGGTCGCTCATTCTTGATACCCCCCCTGCGGCACGAATGTCTGCCGGTATGCGCTCCAATGCCATGACGGCACAGGCACCTGCTTCTTCTGCAATGCGTGCCTGCTCGGGTGTAGTAACGTCCATGATGACTCCGCCTTTGAGCATCTGTGCCAGTTGGCGGTTGATTTCTTGTCGTTCGTTGTTCATGTCTTTTGTGTGTTTGTGTGAGTATTTTTAAAAAATTGTTATTCCTGACGGCTTTGATATTCCGTTGGTGACATGCCCTTTCTCTGTCGGAAAAAGCGTGACAGGTGAGCCTGTGACGAAAAGCCTAAGCGCTGCGCTATGTCTTTCAGTGGCATTCTTGAAGTCTTCAGTAGCGTGGCAATCTCCGTCATTATGCGCTCATCAATGATTGACTTAGGCGAACGGTCAGCGGTGCGCCGCGTGACCTGTCCCAGATAGCGTGGGCTCACGTTCAGCTGCTCGGCGTAGAAACCAACATCGGAATATCTGTTGTAATAGCGTTCCAGAGCATCCAGAAACAGGTTATACAGTTCGTCGCTGCGCGAGTTTCCGTCAGCATAGTCAGCAGGTAACTGTTTCAGATATGCCTGCGCATGGCGCATTGCACAGTCTGTTGTTTCGCCCAGACTTAGGTAATAGGCCATAGCCGACGATAGTTGGTTGGCATGGCCATGAAGTCGCTGCCCAACGGGCAAATCAGATGGTGCGAGTACCACTGTGCATAGTGGTATCAGTTTCAGCTTTATGCTTTCATATACGGAGCCTTCTACCAGTTGCTCACCACGTGTGGATGTCAATACAGGAGCGTAGATGACGTGGCACGGACGGTAGCGTTGCAGTAATTCAGCCAAAGCCTCCACCACGTCAGCCCTGCGCAAAAGACCTATCTTCACGACTTGGGGCTGCAGGTCATTGATGATAGCCTCCGTCTGCGCCTTGACTACCGATGCGGGTAAGTCATAGAACTGCTGTATGCCCAGAGTGTTCTGTACTGTTATCGAGGTTATCACCGATGCTGCCTTTGCACCAAGAGCGTTTATTAGTCGTACGTCTGCCTGTATGCCTGATACTCCAGTGCCGTCGCTGCCTGTTATTGTTAAAATCGTTGTGTTCATGTTGTTTACAACTTTATTTGAGTGCAAAGGAAACAAAAATTGTTGAAACAGCCAAACTTTGTTCTCTATTTGTAAAAAGAAAGTGCAGTAGTGCAAAATTGCTGTTCATCGGTAGAACCTGTCAGAGTTGTAGGTTGTTATGTAGCATTTACGAAATATACGCTAAATTATAGTAGCCATTACGTTGTTTTTTGATTGCAAAACGACACGAAAAATAACAAAATGCTATCTTTTTGTAAAATAAACTCACAAATGTTTTGTCATTTTAATAAAAAGTATTACCTTTGCACACTGAAAAAACAATAACGAATACCAGTCGCACTGAAAACAACCTCAGTTTTGACTGCAATATTTCCTAAAACAATACTACAATGAGTAAACTGATAAAGCCCGCAGGCTACAAGGCAAAACTCGACCTTTGGCAGACGGAGCAAGGCATAAAACTGATAAAGGAATTCTTTCAGCAAAACCTGAGTACGGAGTTGCGACTGCGTCGCGTAACTGCTCCTTTGTTCGTGCTGAAAGGATTGGGCATCAACGACGATCTTAACGGCGTAGAGCGTGCCGTGACATTCCCAATTAAAGACCTTGGCGATCAGAAGGCAGAAGTTGTTCATTCGCTTGCTAAATGGAAACGACTGACACTGGCTGAATATGGCATAGAGCCAGGCTATGGCATATATACAGATATGAATGCCATACGCGCTGATGAGGAACTCGACAACCTCCACTCGCTATATGTTGACCAGTGGGATTGGGAGATGGTGATAAGCAAGGATAACCGCAACCTTGATTTCCTAAAGAGTGTCGTGCGACGTATCTATTCGGCAATGCTACGCACGGAGTTCCTTACTTGTGAGACCTATCCGCAGCTGAAGCCTTTCCTGCCGCGTGAGATACATTTCATACATTCGGAAGAACTGCTTAGGATGTATCCAGACATGACAGCCAAGGAGCGTGAAGACGCTATCTGTAAGAAATACGGTGCGGTATTCATCATGGGTATCGGTGGCAAACTCTCTGACGGTAAGAAACATGATGGGCGTGCACCTGACTATGACGACTGGACAACGCCTAACAGTGATGGCTTTCTGGGGCTTAATGGTGATATATTGATATGGTATCCTGTACTTGGTCACAGCATTGAGTTGTCGTCAATGGGCATACGTGTTGATAAGGAAGCGCTGCTCCGACAGCTCAAACTTGAAGGTCAGGAAGAGCGCAAGGAACTTTATTTCCATAAGCGATTGCTTGATGGCACATTGCCACTCTCTATCGGTGGTGGCATAGGGCAGAGTCGCCTATGCATGGTAATGTTGCAGAAAGCCCACGTAGGAGAAATACAAGCCAGCATCTGGCCTGAAGACCAGCGCAAGGAGTGTCAAGCCGCTGGTATGAATTTGATATAATTCAGAAGATTGAAAATATATCTTGATGATGAAGGTTTGAAAAATTGAAGTCACCGCATAGGGGCGGCTTCGGTTTTTCAAACTTTCATTTTCTATATCCTAATGACGCCGTTTTTTTGTTAAGTTACATTTTTTTGTGAGGAAAAAAGTTGTGGTTTCACGGAAAATATGTAACTTTGCAGCATGAAACTACCTATCGGCATACAAGACTTTGAGAAGATCCGCACTGGCGGCTATCTCTACATAGACAAGACGGAGCATATATATCGCCTCGTCTCTGAGGGTTCTTATTACTTCCTTTCCCGTCCACGTCGCTTCGGCAAGTCGTTGCTTTTATCAACGATAAAGGCTCTGTTTCAAGGTAAGCGAGAACTGTTCAAGGGACTGGCGATAGACCAAAAGGAGGATTGGGAATGGGCAGAGCACCCCATTCTGCACCTTGACTTGAACACGGAGAAGTATGACAAGCCTGAGGTTTTACATGACAGAATAAACCTTTTCTTAGAGGAGAACGAACAGTTATATGGCAAACGTGAGGCAGAGCGCTCCCTCGGAACACGCTTTGAGGGAATTATAAAGCGTGCTTACGAAAAGACTGG
>AUXO013730024.1_pt1 | contig 13218 bp, 10 predicted proteins | sample 768731 | NCBI WGS metagenome assembly AUXO01 (sample SAMN02715735, study PRJNA202380) | gut metagenome | biome: sheep rumen | host: Ovis aries | place: New Zealand: Palmerston North
GTTGAAGATACAGGAATAGGAATAAGCAAAGAAGCCATTGACCATGTTTTTGAAAGATTTTATAGAGAAGAAAAGTCTAGAAATAGACAAAAAGGAGGAATGGGATTAGGACTATCTATAGCGTATAATATTGTAATGGCACATAGAGGAACAATAAAATTTGAGAAAAATAGAGATATTGGTACAAAAGTTATTGTAACTTTACCTAAAAAATAAAAATTTTAAAAAAATAAAAATATTTAAGGAAAATTTAAGGTAAGAAAATTATAATATAATCAGAATAAAAAATAGGAGGTAATTATTATGAAAAACAAAATTTTAACATTTATTATTGGAGTATTAGTAGGAGCAATAATTGCGACAGTCGGATTTTATTTCTACTCAAAAAATAATAACAGTAAAAGTGGAGGAATGCCAGATGGAAATCCACCACAAATGATGCAAGATGGAAATTCCAAAGGAATGCCAAGTGGAACACCACCAGAAAAACCAGATGGAGAAAATAGTGATGGAAATGGTGGACCTAGTAAAAAACAAAATAATACACAAAAAGATACAAAAACTTCAAATGAGAATAATACAGACACAGAAAGTAATACTTAAATCATGTGGGTAAATTATATTTTACCCACATAACAAATTATAAAGAGGTGAGAATAGTGAAAAAAGAAAATATAATTCAAATAATAATTATTATAATTTTAACTATAATATTAGGACTTTTATGTAAATTCTTGATATTTAATAATAATTCAAATAATAGTAATGACCAAATGCAAATGGGTGGTCCAGGAGAAATGGGAAAAAACAGCAATGCTTCAGTTGAAGCTACTGGAGCTACAGAAATAACTGAGGAAACTACAATTGAGAGTGGATCATATACATCTGAAACAGCAGATGAAAATGCTATATTAGTAAATGGAGATATTGATGTTACACTTTCAAATATTGATGTTACTAAAACAGGAGATTCAGATGGAGGAGATAGCACAAGTTTTTATGGAACTAATTCTGCAATACTTGCTAAAAGTGGAGCAAATCTTACTTTAAAAAATATAAATGTAACAACAGATGCTACAGGAGCAAATGGAGTATTTTGCTATGGAGGATCTGCAACAACCAATAATTCTTCAAGTGATGGAACTACAGTAACAATTAGTGATTCTAAAATTACAACTAAAAAAGATAATTCAGGTGGTATAATGACAACAGGTGGAGGAACTACAATAGCAAAAAATCTTACAATAAATACAGCAGGAACATCAAGTGCAGCAATTAGAACAGATAGAGGTGGCGGAACTGTAACAGTAGATGGTGGAACATATACAACAACAGGAAAAGGTTCGCCAACAGTTTATTCAACAGCTGATGTAACTGTTAGTAATGCAAAATTAATAGCAGAAGCTTCAGAAGGAATTGTTATAGAAGGAAAAAATAGTGTAACATTAGATAATACTGAATTAACAGATAATAATACAACATTAAATGGACAATCTACAACATATAAAAATATATTTTTATATCAATCAATGAGTGGAGATGCTTCAGAAGGGGTATCAACATTTACAGCAAAAAATAGCAAAATTACAACAAATAAAGGTGATTCATTTTATGTTACAAATACAACATCTGTCATAAATTTAAGTAATAATACAATTATTAATAATGATTCAGAAGGATATTTATTAAGAGCAAAAGCTGATTCATGGGGTAATTCTGGAAGTAATGGTGGAATTGTAACATTTAATTGTACAAATCAAAAATTAACAGGAAATATTGTAGCAGATGATGTAAGTGAAATTACAATTAATTTAACTGAGGGAAGTAGTTTAGAAAGTACGATAAATGGAGAAAAAACAGCGAAAAGTATTAGTTTAAAACTAGATAGCTCATCTAGCTTAAAATTAACAGGAGATACTTATTTAACTAGCTTTGAAGATGAAGACTCAAGTTACAGTAATATAGATTTTAATGGATATAAATTATATGTGAATGGAACAGCAATAAATTAAAATGATACCAAAAAATACGTATATCATTTATCACTTGAGTATTGCCTTAAAATATGATATAACTATAAAAAACAAAAAAGAGGGTCAATATGAGTAGTGTAAAATGGACAAATGAACAAAAAGATGCCATATATGAAAAAGGCACAAATATATTAGTAGCAGCAGCTGCTGGAAGTGGTAAAACTGCAGTTTTAGTAGAAAGAATTATAAATAAAATTTTAAATGAAAATATAGATATAGACAAACTGCTTGTAGTTACATTCACAAATGCTGCCGCTTCTGAAATGAGACAAAGAGTTTTAGATGCAATATACAAAGAATTAGAAGAAGAACCAGAAAATGAAAAATTGCTAAAACAAGTAACACTTCTAAATAAATCAAGTATATGCACTATAGACTCTTTTTGTCTTGAAGTTGTAAGAAATAACTTTTATGAACTTGAAAATTTATCACCAAACTTTAGAATAGCAGATACAACAGAAATAGAGCTTTTAAAAGAAGAAAAATTAGAAGAATTATTTGAAAAAAAATATGAAGAAGAAAATAAAGACTTTTCAAAATTAATTAATACATATACAAGTTATAGAGATGACAAACCTTTAAAAGATTTAATATTAAAAATATATAATTATATACAAAGCAATCCGTTTCCAGAAAAATGGTTGAATGAAAAAATTGAAATGTTTAACCTAGAAGAGAAAATAGAAGAAAATTTTGCTGAGACAATATGGGGAAAAGAGCTAATACAAGAAATAGAAGATAGTTTAATAGATTCAATATCTACTCTTCAAGTTCAGGCAAAAAGGCTAGTATGTGAACCAGAACTAGAAAAATTTTATCAAACAATTATAAATGATATAGATATGCTTGAAAGACTAAAAAATAATTTAAAAAACTGGGATAAAGCTTATGAATTAAATCAAAATATAAAATTTATAACATGGCCAAGACAAAAGGTAGATTCTATTATAAAAGATGAGGTAAAACAGGTTAGAGATGATGTAAAAAAGAAACTTTCTAAAGTACTAGATAAAATATTAATATGTGACTCAAAACAAGCTAATCAAGATATTTTTGATATGTATAATATATTATTAAAACTAAAAAATATAATATTAGAATTTGATGAAGAATTTACAAAATCTAAAAGAGAAAGAAATATTGTAGACTTTAATGATATAGAACACTTTGCACTTAAAATATTACTAACAGAACAAGGAGAACCTTCTATAGTTGCTAAAATGTATCAAGAAAAGTTTGAAGAAGTTGCAATAGATGAATATCAAGATAGTAATTTAGTACAAGAATATATTTTAAATGCTGTATCAAGAGGAAACAACATATTTACAGTTGGAGATGTAAAACAAAGTATATATAAATTCCGTCAAGCAAGACCAGAGCTATTTTTAGAAAAATATAATAAATATAAAAGAAAACAAGAAAAAGAAACAAATACAGATAATATAAAAATTCAATTATTTAAAAATTTTAGGAGTAGAGAAAATGTATTGGAATTCACAAATTTAATTTTCCAAGACATTATGAGCTCAATACTTGGGAATATTGAATATAATGAAGAAGAATATTTAAACTTAGGAGCAAATTATAAATCTATAAACCAAGATTTAAAGACTCAAATAGATATTATAGATGTAGCAGAAGTTGATGAGTTACAAAAAGACCAAGAGAATGAAACGCAAGATGAAGAGCGAATTGAGAATATTGAATTAGAAGCAAGATTTGTTGCAAATAAAATAAAACAAATAATAGATTCAAAATATCAGGTATGGGATAAAGATTTAGAAAAATTTAGAGATATAAAATATAAAGATATAGTAATTTTATTAAGGTCAACTACAAATACAGCACCTATCTTTGAAAAAGAAATAATTAACCTGGAAATGCCAGTATTTTCAGATAGTTCCCAAGAGTATTTAGATTCAATCGAGATACAAACTATAATGTGTTTATTAAAAATAATAGATAATCCAATGCAAGATATTCCATTAGTTACAGTTTTAAGGTCTTCAATAGGAAAATTTACAGATGATGATTTAGTACAAATTCGTTTATCAGATAAATATGATAATTTTTACACTTGTATGAAAAAAGCAATAATAGATGTAGATATAAAATTAAAAGAAAAAATAAAGAGATTTTTAAGTAATATAGACAATTGGAGAAAAGAACAAGAATATTTATCTTTAGATGAATTGATTTGGAAAATATATATGGATACAAGCTTTTATAATTATGTTGGTCTTATGCCAAATGGACAATTAAGACAAGCAAATCTAAAAATGTTATTTCAAAAAGCAAAACAATATGAATCAGCAAATTTTAAAGGATTATATAATTTTATAAATTTTATAGAAAAAATACGATTAAGTAGCGGAGATTTAGGTTCTGCAAAACTAATTTCAGAAAATGAAGATGTAATTAGAATAATGAGTATTCATAAAAGTAAAGGGCTAGAATTTCCAGTTGTATTTTTATCTAGTACAGGAAAACAATTTAATTTAATGGATTTAAATGAAAATGTTTTACTTCATCAGGAGATGGGAATAGGAGTTAAATATATAGATTATGATATGCAAGTTCAATATGATACACTTAGTAAAGCAGCAATTAGAAACAAAATATTTGTAGAAACACTATCAGAAGAGATGAGAATCTTATATGTAGCTTTAACAAGAGCAAAAGAAAAGCTTATTATAACAGGAGTTTCTAAGGATTTTGAAAAAGAAAACAAAAAAATGATAGAACAAAAAAATCAATATGAAAAACAGAATAATAAAATTCATCCTATTTTGGTAAAGAAGTATAAAAAATACTTAGATTGGATTTTACTAGTATATAATTATGAAAAACAAAATTTAAAAGCTAATTTAAATATTTATAAAAAACAAGATGTTATTAAAGGTTTTAAAAAATTAGAAAAAGAAGAGTTTGATGTAATAAAATTACTAGAAAATAAGGAATATAATAATAAATATATACAAGAAATTGATGAAAAATTAAATTATTCATATCCAGAAAAAATTGCAACAATTATTCCAACTAAAGCTTCAGTAACGAATTTAAAGAAAAAGGTTATGGAAGAAAAAAATAATTATGAAATAAATTCAAATGAAGAAATAATAGATTTTGAAAAACCTCAATTTCTAAAAACAGAAGATGATATAAAATTAACAGGAGCAGAAAAAGGAACATTAGTACATTTATGTCTTCAAAAATTAGACATAAAACAAGATTATGATTTAAACAAAGTTAAGCAACTAATTCAAGATTTAGTTTCTAAACAAATAATTACACAAAGTGAAGCAGATAATATAAATCCATTAAAAATATTGCAATTTACTAAATCAAATATTTGGAAAGAAGTTAAAGATGCAAAAGAAGTATATAGAGAAAAACCTTTTTATATAAATATACCTGCAAAAGATATTTATGAAGAAGAAATTCAAGAAAATATTTTAGTACAGGGTATTATTGATTTGTATTATATTAATAAAAATGATGAATTAATTCTTGTAGATTATAAAACAGATTATGTAGAAAAAGGTAAAGAAATAGAATTAGTAAATAAATATAAAAATCAATTAAATATTTACGAAAAAGCACTAGAAAAAGCATTAAATAAAAAGGTTACTAAAAAATATATTTATTCTGTGTATTTAGGAAAAATTTTAGAATAAATATATTTAAAGGAGAAATATAAAATGGGTTTTTTTGAAATAATAATAATTGGAATAGGTCTTGCAATGGATGCATTTGCTGTATCTGTTTGTAAAGGTCTTTCAATGGTTAAAATAAAATGGAAGAATACTGTAATTATAGCTTTATATTTTGGAATATTTCAATCTCTTATGCCAATTATAGGATATTTATTAGGATCATCATTTAGTGATTTTGTACAAAATGTAGACCATTGGATAGCTTTTATTTTACTTGGAATTATAGGTGGAAACATGATAAAAAATTCTACTGATGATGAAATTGAAAAAAGAAATGATAAAATAGATTTTAAAACAATGGTAGTACTTGCTATAGCGACAAGTATTGATGCATTAGCAATTGGAGTTACATTTGCATTTTTTGAAATAAATTTATTATTATCAGTTTTAATTATAGGAATAATTACTTTTACTTTATCAATAATTGGAGTAAAAGTAGGAAATAGATTTGGAGATATATTTCAAAATAAAGCAGAATTTTTAGGAGGAGTTATTTTAATTTTAATTGGATTAAAAATATTGTTAGAACATTTAGGAATATTATTTTAAATTAGAAAAGAGGGAAAAATGAAATTTGTATATGAAAGAATAATTAATTATTATGAAACAGATAGAATGGGTGTAGTACATCATTCAAACTATATAAGATTTTTAGAAGAAGCAAGAAGTAGATGGTTAGAAAAATTAGATATACCTATGGAAAAAATGGAAGAAGAAGGTTATACTATCCCAACACTAGAAGTTTATTGTAAATATAAAAGCCATGTAACTAGTGGAGATACTATAACTATAGAACCAAAAATAACTGAATATAATGGTGTCAGAATGACTGTATCTTATAATGTTATTAATAAAAATACAGGTAAAACAATTATAGAAGCTTGGACAAAACATTGTTTTACAAATAATAAGTTAAGACCTGTTAATATAAAAAAACATGACGAAAAAGTTTATCAAATATTTAAGGATTTATTAGAAGAGAATAATTAAAAGTTTATAATTTTCAAAATCTGTCAATAATACATCTAGAGGTGTATAATGAGGGTTAAAAAAATATTATTTGCAATTGTTATTACTATAATAATATGTTCAACAATATTTATAACAGTATCACATACTGTTTATAATCGTTCATGTATAGCAACAATAGTTGAAATGTACTTACGCAATAATGGAGCAAAATTGGTTTTATCAGATAATAATAAATTTTCAATTTTTATAGAGAAAACAAAAAATATAAAATTCAAATTACCAATATATAATTTTAACTCAAAATTAGAAGATTATGAAATTGAAGAAAATACAATTTATAAATTAACAGGAAGTGAAAATTATAAAAATATAATTTTATATATTCATGGTGGAGGATATGTAACACAGCCAGTAATATATCATTGGAAATTTTTAGATAAGTTGGCTAAAAAAACAAATTCTAAAATTTATGTACCAATATATTCTTTAGCACCAAACAAAAATTGGGAAGATGCATATAATTTAATTTTAAATGTTTATGAACAAATTTTAGAACAAACAGATAAAAAAATTATAATTATGGGAGATTCAGCTGGAGGAGGTCTAGCTTTAGCATTTACAGAATATTTAAAAGCGGAAAATATAGAAGGACCAAAAAAACTAGTTTTAATATCACCTTGGTTAGATGTTTCAATGTCAATTTCCGATTATGAATATTATGAAAAAATAGACCCAATGTTAGTTAGAAGTGGATTAATAGAATGTGGTAAACTTTGGGCTGATGGGTTAGATTTAAAAGATTATAAGGTAAGTCCAATCTATGGAGATTTAAGAAATATTTCAGACACTTTATTACTGGTTGGGACAAGAGAATTATTTTATCCTGATATAATATTATTAAAAGAAAAATTGGATGAAAACAATATTAAAAATGATATTATAATTGGTGAAGATATGAATCATTGTTATCCATTATATCCAATACCAGAAGCAAATGATGTTTTTGAAAAAATAGTTGAATTTATAATGTAAAAGTTACAAGCAAAAAGGAAATGAGTAAAAACTCTTTCCTTTTTTGTTTTAGTATGATATACTTCAAATAATAAAAATAGAAAGGTTGTATGGATAAGTGAAAAAATATAAATTTGAAATAGTAGTATTTATAGTAAATGCAGTTTATATGATTTTGGAGTTAATTGCATCAAGAATATTATCACCATATTTTGGAAACAGTAATTTGGTATGGACAAGTATAATAGGTATTATATTACTTAGTACAAGCACAGGAAATTACTTAGGAGGTATTATTGCAGATAAAAGGGATAACGAGAAAAATGTAAAAGAGATATTAGGTATTTCTGGAATATTGATAATGTTAATCCCATTAATACAAAGAGGAGTATTAAATAATATAATCAAAATTACAGATAGTATAAAAATAGGAGCAATTATAGGTACAATTGCTATATTCTTTTTACCAGCAATGTTTATTGGAACATTATCTCCAATTATAGTAAAAATAAAAATGAATAACATAGAAAATGTAGGAAAAATCTCAGGAAAAATATCAGCATTAGCAACACTTGGAAGTATTATAGGTACATTTGTAGGTGGATTTTTATTAATACCAAGCTTCGGAAGTAATGAAATATTATTTGTACTTTCTATAATAATGTTTTTATTAATTATATTGGTTAATTTTGAAAATATATTAAAAAAAGACTATATTAATATATTTGCAATAATTGGAATTTTAATAAGTGCTGTACTTTTTTATATGTTTATAAAAAATAATAATGAGAACATAGAAAAAGTATTAAAAGGAGATACCAAAATATTAGCTAGTTATGATACACAATATGGAAGAGTTTTATTATTAAATGTTAATAAAAATGGAGAATTAATTAGACATTTAACAGTTGACAAAGGAAATGAATCTGCAACATATATTAATGAAAATAAATGTTTTGATTTAGTGTTCGAATATACAAAATATTATGATTTGATGTTTAAATCAAATAAGGAAATAAAGGATGTTCTTATGATTGGTGGAGCAGGATATTCATATCCAAAACACTTTATAAGTAATAATTTAGAAAGTAATATGGATGTAGTAGAAATTGATGGAAAAATAACTCAAATCGCAAAAAAATATTTTTATTTAGATAAATTAATAAATGATTTTGATTTAGAAAATAACAAAAGACTAAATTTAATAAAAGAAGATGGCAGAACTTATTTGAATAAAAATACCAAAAAATATGATGCAATATTAAATGATGCATTTACAGGTTATTCACCTGCAAAAACATTGACTACATTAGAAGCGGTTAAAAAAATTCATGATTCACTAAATGAAAATGGATTATATTTAAGTAATGTAATATCATCAATACAAGGCAAAAATTCAAATTTTATTAATGCTGAAATTAACACTATAAAAAAGGTGTTCAAAAATGTATATGTTATACCATGTAATGATATGAATGATCTAGAAAGAATCCAAAATAATATGGTAATAGCTACAGATGATGTTATTAATTTAGAAAAGACAGCAACAGTTGATTATAATAATGGGGTTTTATTAACAGATAATTATTGCCCAGTAGATACTTTAATACCATCAAAATAGAAAGGAGATTTATAAATGGAAATATCAAAAGATATTAAATATATAGGAGTTCAAGACAAAACATTAGACTTATTTGAAAGTCAATATGTAATACCAAATGGAGTGTCATATAATTCATATTTAATAAAAGATGAAAAAATAACAGTAATGGATACAGTAGATAAAAGAGCAGGAAGAGAGTGGATGGAAAATTTAAAAGCAGAATTGAATGGAGAAAGACCATATTATTTAGTAGTGTCACATTTAGAACCTGACCATTCAGCAAACATAGAAGCATTAGTCAAAGAATATCCGGAAGTAAAAATTATCTTAAGTAAAAGAGCCTATGAAATGCTACCACAATTTGTAGATAGTAAATTGCTAGAAAATGCATTGCCAATTACAGAAGGTGAAGAAATAAATTTAGGAAAACACAATTTAAAATTCTTTATGGCACCAATGGTACATTGGCCAGAGGTAATGGTAACATATGAATCACTTGATAAAATACTATTTACAGCAGATGGATTTGGAAAATTTGGAACACTAGATACAGACGAAGATTGGGCATGTGAAGCAAGAAGATATTATTTTAATATTGTGGGAAAATATGGTGCACAAGTACAACTATTATTAAAAAAGGTTGCAAATTTAGATATAAAAACAATTTGTCCATTACATGGACCAATATTATCAGAAAATTTACAATATTACATAAATAAATACGATATTTGGAGTAAATATGAACCAGAAGATGAAGGAATATTTATAGCATACAACTCAATACATGGAAATACAAAAAAAGTAATAGAAGAATTAGAAAAAATCATGAAACAAGAAGGAATAGAACCAAAAGCTTGTTATGATTTAGCAAGAGCAGATATGGCAGAAGTTATAGAAGATGCATTTAGATATAACAAAATGATAATAGCATCACCAACTTATGATGCAGGACTATTCCCAGATACAGAAAATTTCTTAAGACATTTAAAACACAAAAATTTCCAAAACAGAAAAATAGCATTAATAGAAAATGGTTCTTGGGCACCAATGGCGGCAAAATGTATGAAAGAAATTATATCTGAAATGAAAAATGTAGAAATTATAGAACCAATTGTTACAGTAAAAACGAGAATGAATGAAAACACAATAGAAGAGCTAACAAATTTAGTTAAAAAAATGAGGGAATAAGTTTGAAAAAAATTATGTTAAAAATAGAGGGAATGACTTGTAGCGGTTGTTCCAATGGATTAGAAAAATATTTAAATAAACAAGAAGGCATAGAAAGTGCTGTTGTAAATCTAGTTATGGCTAATGCATTAATAGTATATGATGAAAAAAAGCTTAATAGAAAACAACTAGAGAAATTTGTAGATGAAGCTGGCTTTAAAAGTGCAGGTTTATATTTAGATGAAAATGATGAACAAAAAAGTAAAAATGAAAAAAAACTATTTATTATTTTTGGAATACTAGCTATTTTTTTGTTATATATATCAATGGGAGGAATGGTAGGAGTTCCAGTACCAAATATTATAAATATGCGGTTTGAATCCTATTAATTATACTTTAACCTTATTTGTATTAACAATTGCTTTTTTGATATATGGTTTTGATATTTTAAAAAGTGGTTACAAAAATTTAATACACAAATCACCAAATATGGATACATTAGTAGCAATAGGTGTATTAAGTAGTTTTTTTTATAGTGTATATGGAATGGCAATGGTATTAAAAGGAAATAATGAATATGTTCATAATTTATATTTTGAATCAGCTGCTATAGTTATATTTTTTATAAAATTTGGAAGATATCTAGATGGAGTTTCGAAAGATAAAACAAAAGAAGCAATAAAAAAATTGGTTCAAATAACACCAAAAAAAGCCATTATAAAAGTAAATGGAGAAGAAAAAGAGGTTACGATAGATCAAATAAAAATAAATGATATTGTAATAAGTCACCCAGGTGATAGGATTGCAGTAGATGGTGAAATAGTTAGAGGAACAACACATGTTGATGAATCATTTATAACAGGAGAAAGTAAGCCAGTAGCTAAAAAACCAGAAGATAATGTAATTGCTGGGAGTATAAATTATGATGGTTATATAGAATATAGAGCTGAAAAAATAGGAATAAAATCAACCATCTCTCAAATTGTAAAATTAGTAGTAGAGGCTACAAATACAAAGCCACCAATTGCAAAAATAGCAGATAAAGTAAGCGGATATTTTGTTCCTGTAGTAATGTTGATAGCTTTATTAAGTTTAATAGGTTATGTATTATTACAGTTGGGAATACCAGAAGCTATAAAAACATTTGTAACTGTTTTAGTAGTTGCATGTCCTTGTAGTTTAGGATTAGCAACACCTCTTGCAATAGTTGTAAGTGAAGGAGCATGTGCAAATAAGGGGATTTTAGTAAAGAAAAGTGAAATCCTAGAAAATGCATCAAAAATAGATACTATAGTATTTGATAAAACAGGAACACTAACATACGGAAAACTAAAAATTTCAGAAATTATAAATTTTAGTGAAATAGAAGAAAATGAATTATTAAAAATAGTTGGAAGTTTAGAATCAAAATCTACTCATCCAATTGCAAAGGCTTTTAAAGAATATAACGGATTAAGTGTAGAAGATTTTGAAAATATATCAGGATTAGGAATAAAAGGAAAAGTAGAAAATCAAGAAATAATTTTAGGAAATGAAAAAATTTTAGAGAAATATCAAATAGAAAATAAATATAAAGAACAAGAAAACAAATTAGCAGAACAGGGGAATAGCATAATTTATGTAATAAAAGAATTAAAGATAATTGCAATAATTGGAGTTAATGATATTGTAAGAGAAAATGTAAAAGAGATTATAAAAAAATTAAATAAAAATAAAATTGAAACAATAATGTTAACAGGAGACAATAATCAAACAGCAGAAATAGTAGGAAGAGAACTGCAAATAAAAACAATAATATCAAATGTTTTACCATCAAAAAAAGTAGAAACAATAAAAAAACTAAAAGAACAAGGAAAAAATGTTATTATGTGTGGAGATGGAATAAATGATAGTCCTGCTCTTGCAACTGCTGATATTGGGGTAAGTATAAATAGCGGAACAGATATAGCAATAGATTCATCAGATGTAATACTTATGAATAATGATTTAAATAAAATAATTGATTTAATACAAATAAGTAAAAGAACAATAAAAAATATAAAACAAAACTTATTTTGGGCATTTTTCTATAATAGTTTAATGATTCCAATTGCAATTGGTTTATTAAAACCGATAGGAATATCAATAAATCCTATGATAGCAGGATTAGCAATGACATTAAGTAGCTTAACTGTTATCTTAAATGCATTAAGATTAAGGAGGATATAATGTTAAAATTAGAAAATATTACAAAAGAGTATATTACAGGAGATTCAAAAGTTGAAGCATTAAAAGGAATTAGTATAGAGTTTAGAAAATCAGAATTTGTTTCTATATTAGGTCAAAGTGGTTGTGGAAAAACCACCTTATTAAACATAGTAGGAGGTTTAGATAGATATACAACAGGAGACCTTATTATAAATGGAAAGTCAACTAAAGAGTATAAAGATAGAGACTGGGATTCTTATAGAAATCATTCTATAGGTTTTGTCTTTCAAAATTATAATTTAATTTCACACCAAACTGTATTGTCAAATGTCGAATTATCTTTAACAATTTCTGGAGTTTCTAAAAAAGAGATAAGAAAAAGAGCAATAAAAGCATTAGAAGATGTAGGGTTAAAAGACCAAATGAATAAAAAACCTAATCAATTATCTGGAGGACAGATGCAAAGAGTTGCTATTGCAAGAGCATTAGTTAATAATCCAGATATAATATTAGCAGATGAACCAACAGG
>AUXO010673389.1_pt1 | contig 13216 bp, 12 predicted proteins | sample 768731 | NCBI WGS metagenome assembly AUXO01 (sample SAMN02715735, study PRJNA202380) | gut metagenome | biome: sheep rumen | host: Ovis aries | place: New Zealand: Palmerston North
GTAAATTTTTAAAAATAATTAACTTTTTATTATTTTTGTTGCAAAAACAAAATTTTAAATATAGTCTTATAGCTAGGAAAGAAAAAAAATTTAGAGAAAAGGCAGAGAGTTATGAGAAAATTTTCAAGACTATCTTTCATTGCTTTGGCATTTGCCACAATGATTTTACCACATTCATCATTTGCTGATTGGGGTGTTGAACCAGAAGAAAATTATGTTGAAGAAACAGAGCAAGTTTGGCCTATGCCTTATACTGATGCTGCTTCTGATATTGATACACTTGCGAATGTTTATCCAGAAAGTGAAGAAAAAACAAATAATGCTCAGGCTGAAACTGGTTGGACTGGTGGACCTAGTTACACTCCTCCTGCTGGAAATCCACCTGTTGTAGAAGGTATTATTCCACCAGATGACTCTAATATGCCTCTTGCTAATAAAGAATTGGTCGTTGATGATGGTGTAAGAGTGTTGTCTGCATCTATGCCTCCTGGATATCCAACATTGGTTGAATATGTTGAAACAAAAGAAATTGTTCAAGAAACAGAGGAAAACAAAATTGCCCAAGATTCAGTTCGTGATTGGATTGCTAAGGAAGGTATGACTCTTCGTGAAGTATTACAACAATGGGCTGATATTGAAGGTTGGGAACTTGTATGGAATACAAAGCGTGAATATCCTTTGAAGGCTTCTGCTATATTCAGAGGAAGATTTAAAGATGTATCTGCTGCTATTATAAGAAACTTCTCTAGGGCGACACCACAGCCTTTGGCTAAGTTCTTCTTAGGAAACAGGGTATTAGTTATTAAGACATTGGAGGAAAATGATGCAAATTAGTAAAAAAGTTCTTTTAACAGTGCTTGCATTAAGTAATGTATTGTCTGGATGTTTATATAATAAGGAAATGGCTCAGAATGTGTCATCTACTGTTTCTAGTGATTTTGATACAACACAAGATGCTTTGGATAGGGCGAAAATTCCTGGAAAACCAATAAATAAAGATATTGTTTCAGTAAGTGATGATATTTGGCTTGGTGATTCAAGTTTTGTTGCTGAACATAATGATCCTCTTCCAAAACAATTTGAAACTGATGAAGGAATCACTTTGATGACCGAATCGGAGGTTTCTTTTGATGAAATAACTAATCAAATTTTCTATTTAACTGGAATTTCTGTTCAAATAGAAGATTCAATCAAAAAAGAAGATTTGAAAGATATGAGTGTTTCATATACTGGTTCACTTTCTGGACTTTTAAATATGTTGGCATTAAAGGCTAATGTAAATTGGTCATACGAAGGTGGAAAGATTGTATTTTATAAATTTAAGACAAGAACATTTGTTGTATATACTTTAGCAACAGAATCTTCTTATACTTCAAGTATTGCTTCAGGAAGTGAGGGTTCAGCAACTCTTTCTACTACTGCTGCTATAAAGGAATGGGCTGAAATGGCTGATGTTCTTAAAACTATGGTAAAGGAAGGTGAAGTAAAGATGTCGCCATCTACAAGTTCGGTTACTGTTACTGCATCGCCTAAAACTTTACAAAGAGTTGAGGCTTACATTAAGGAGCAAAATAGAAGGTTTGTGAAGCAAGTTGCTATTACAGTAAAGGTTCTTCAAGTTTCTGTATCAAAAGACAATAACTATGGTTTGAATTTGAGTGCATTATTTAATTCAACTTATAGTTTGACAACAACTACTTCTAATACTGCGGCAAATGGTTTGTCGTTTGCGATTATTGAAGGAGGAGATTCAAAATGGGCTGGAACTGCTGATAATCCGACTGCTGCTGCAATTAAGGCATTATCTAGCCAAGGTAAAACATCTTTGGTTACATCTGCTGTTGTTACTGCAAGAAATAATCGTGTTGTTCCTATTAACAATATTCAAACATTCAAATATATAAGCAGTATTTCGACATTAACAGAAAATACAAATTCAACTACTGAAGTAACTCCGGAAGAAGAATCTATTGGATTTAGTATGCAACTTATGCCAAATATTCTTGAAAATGGAAAGTTGATGCTTATGTTCAATATGTCTTTGAAAGAGCTTGTTGAAATTGAAAATAAGGTTATTGGAAGCACTGCTGTTCAACTTCCAAAGATTGCACAAAGAAACTTTATGCAAGAAATCGTTATGGAATCTGGACAAACTGCAGTTCTTACTGGATTTGAAAAAATTTCTAATACAAATACAAGTAATGGCTTGGGTTCTAACAACTTTACTTATGTTGGTGGATCTCAGAACACAGAAACATCTCGTGAAGTATTGGTTGTTATGTTGACACCTCAGGTGATAACATCGCCACTTGACACAGAAGATAATTCTAATAGCGAGTGGGGTATGCCTAGTTATTAGAAAATAAAATTTTGAGGGGTAAAATTTTGGCTAAAAGTAAAGAAATAAAGACTATTGAAGTTGCTGGAAAAGTTTATGCTGTAGGCTTGTTCTGGCAACCTGTTCAAGAGGAAAAAAATTACCTTAAGGAAATTAAGGCAACTGTTCAAACTGTTGTTACAACAGCGAATCTTTACTGTTTGAAAAAAGGTGCTGCTACTCAATATGGTTTGGGTTCGACATCTGCTGGGCACAAGTCTGGTATGCTTTCCGGTGCATCTGGTATAGCAAATGCCCTTCGTGATAAATCGTCTGCGATTTGTGTATTTAAAATAAAAGAAGGTTGGTGGTTTATAACCATAAGAAACAACCTTATTCTTTCTGAAGAAGATACTGTTTACACAGATGAAAATGATGCAAAAGAAGCATTTGAATCTATGCTTTCAATTCCTGATTGGGGTTATAAGATTGCTCCTGCAGAATGGGGGATTGAAGAAACAACCGAAATGTCTGCCGAAGATCTTCTTGGCAGAGGACAGGCTATTGAATTAAAAAAGATTGATAGCAATACAACTAAAAATCTTATGATTATTGCATTGATTGGATTAGTTGGTTGGTGGTATTATCAAAAACAACAAGAAAAGGCTGAACTCAAAAGAAAATTACTTGAAAAGAAAAGACAAGAAGAAATAAGGAAAGCTATGCCTCCACCTCCTCCACCTCCTCCACCTCCTGCACCGTGGGAAGTATTGGTGGATCCAGAAGATTTTGCAAAAAAATGCACTGTTTTGATTGTAAATTCTACAGGGACTGTGCCAGGTTGGGAACTTAATAATTCATCTTGTAAGGAAAAACAACTTTCTGCTACATGGAAGAGAAGTTATGGAACGGCTGGTTGGATTTTTGAAGCTCAAAAATTTGGTGTTTTACCAAAAGATATGAAACTTTCGGCTAGTGATAGTGCTTATAATACTGTGTTAGGAGTATTACAGATTCCTGATATGAAACGCATTTATTCAAAACCTAATTTGGAAAAAGGTGATATTCAGAAAAAACTTAATGGAATATTCCATTCATTGAAACTTACTGGATTAAAGTTGGAAAATAAAAATACAGTAGTAAAAGATCCAAAAAATCCGTCGTATTCTGCAACTTATCCATATACTAGTTTCAAATTTACTGATGTTGCATATAGACTTCCTTTGGGTTGGGTAAAACTGTTAAAAGATGTTGGTGCTGTGGAAATTGATACAATTTCTTGGAATGGAAAAAAGAAAAATTGGGAATATTCTGGAAAAATTTATGAATTGACCCCTGCTATGATAAAAAAAGAGGAAGAAGAACGAAAAAAAGCAGAGGAAGAAAAGAATAAGGCTATGAACAATGCTCAGGCACAAACTCAACCGGCGACGACTCCGGCACAAAGTGTTGCACCTGTAAATAATACTAATAATACAAAGCAAAATTAAGTAAGGAGAGGAAAATGAAGAAAAACGAAACAACAAGTAAATTATTATTATTGCTTATTATGCTTTCTTTTACATTTAACTTTAATACAAAGAATGCTTTTGCTCAAAGCGAATCTGATGAAGAAGAATATATAGAAGAAGAGGAAGAAGATATTCCTGCTGGAGATGAAGAAATTTCTGATGAAGAATTTGAGGAAGGTTATGGTTCAGAAGAGCTTTATGAAAATGAAGAAGGTTTAGATGACCCAAATGGTATGTATAAACTTGATGATATAACTGCAAATACTTTCCAACAAATTTCAAATATAGAAAGGGAAAATGCCCTTATGAAATTAAGAATTGAGCAAGGAAAACTTAAACTTGATTTGGAAAAGCAAAAAGCTGAAAAGAAGAAAATAGAAGCTAGTGTTGCGGAAGATGCAAGACAAAGAAAAATTAAGCAACAAGAACAAGAAAGAAAACTTGCTGAAGAAATAAAAAAGCAAAAACTTCAAGATGAAAAAGACGCAGAAGAAAGAAAAAAGAAAACTCAAGAGGATGAAATAAACAAGAAATTACTTGAAAAAATAAATAGTGCTGATTTATCGAATCCTGATGATGTGAAGGCATTGACTCAACTTATGAGCCTTTCGACTGGTAAATCTGTTGGTGGCGCATTGGGAACTGGTGCAACAAAAGAAGTTGTTCCTTTTGATGAAAAATATTCTGTAAAATCTATTATCGGAGCTGGTAAAAACTTGATTGCAAATATCGAAAATGTTGCAAAGAAATCTACTTTCAAGGTAAGGGTTGGATCTGCTATTGATGATTGGATTGTTGAAGATATTAGAGGGACAAGTGTTCTTTTGAAAAAAGGTAATGATGTAAAAATTATGAATTTAAACTAGGAATCAGAAATGAGTGAAGAAGTTTTAGAAAATGCACAAGAAAATCCTTTTGAGGGTATGAATCCAAAGGATGCTGCTGCAAAACTTTTTGCGAATAAAAACAAACTTGAATCAGGTCCAAGTGGAAAGTTTCCTGTTGGTTCTGATACACAAAGTTTGCTTGCTTTATTTTCTGATGGAACATTTTTGGTTTCCAACACTCATAAATTTGATGGTAGAGTTTTAAGTTTCCAATCATTGGTTCGTAAAAAAGGTGGTGTTATTCACAGACCTATTTATGTAGCAATGAGTTTATTGAATACAATTTATTCTACTGCAATAAAAACATCGACATCTACTGTTTCAAAAGAAGATGCAATGTCAAACAATCAGATGCAAAAGGATTTTGTTGATATTGTTTATCGTGCATCTGAACAAAAAGTTTCTGATATCCATGTTGTCGTTGCTGACCATACAACTGTGATGTTTAGAATTGCTGGTAGTATGCAAACAATCCTTGAATATGATAAAAATTGGGGTGAAGCGTTTGTGCGTTCTGTATTCGCGTCTGCTGATATTTCTGATTCAAACTATGCACAAAACGAATTCCAGGCAGGACAGAAGTTAGGAAGCACTCCTCTTCGAGGGGAAAGAGATTTATATTTACCTGAAAATGTTCTTTCTATTCGACTTCAATTTAATCCTATTGCTTTTGGAACAAGATATCTTGTTATGCGACTTTTGTATGCTAATTCATCTACATCATCAGCTGATAATTTAAAAGAGTTAGGTTTTTCAGATTACGAAGATGAAAAACTTTACAGAATGAGGTCGTTCCCTACTGGACTTTGTATTATTGCAGGTCCTACTGGTTCTGGTAAATCTACAACATTACAGCGTGTTATGATTAAGATGCTTAAAGAAAAAAATTATGAACTTAATCTTATCACTGTTGAGGATCCTCCTGAATACCCTATTCCAGGAGCAAGACAGATGCCTGTTACGAATGCGACAACAGAAGAAGAAAAGGAAAATGCGTTTAACCTTGCACTTGCTGCTTCGCTTCGTTCTGACCCTGATGCGATTATGGTCGGAGAAATCAGAACCCTATCATCCGCAGAGTTGACATTTAAGGCTGCGTTATCTGGACACAATGTTTGGTCAACACTTCATGCGAACTCGGCTCCTGCTATTGTAAATAGACTTTTGGATATGGGAATTGATTCATTTAAGTTAAAAGATCCTGAACTTATCCGTGGACTTTTATCACAACGACTTTTCAAAAAACTTTGCCCAAAATGTCGTCAAGCGATAAAGGATCATCCTGAACATCCATCTTATGCAAGGTTGGAAAGGGCTTTGGGTAAATATGGTATTGAACAATCATATATTAAGGGACCTGGTTGTCCATTTTGCAGTGGAAAGGGAATTGTTGGTCGTATTGTGGCTGCCGAAGTTATTATTCCTGATGCAAAGTTTTTGGAAAAACTTGTTGATGGAAGTAAGGGAGAAGCTGTTCACTATTGGACTAATGAACTTAGTGGAAGGACATTAAAGGAAGATGCTATTGAGAAAATGCTTAGAGGCATAATTGCTGTTGATGAAGTAGAAAGATGGTGTGGTATGCTTGATACAGAGGCTGTTTATTAAGGAGAAGATTTATGGCAGAAAAAAAGATTCCTAGTAATGAACTTATATTAAAAGCAACCCAGTTTATGGTATTGATGAATAATGAAAAACGACTTCAAATTTACTATAAATTAGCCGCTCTTTTAAGAAATAGATTTACTTTGATGGATGCCCTTGATCGTATATGGATGATAGAATCAAAGGATGGAATGAGCCCTGATGAACCTATGGCGGTTGCTGTTGCATGGTGGTTGAAAGAATTGGAAAAAGGTCTTCCTTTCTCATCTGCGATTGAAGGTTGGGCTCCGATGCGTGAAAAATTGATGCTTTCGGTTGGTGATGTGTCAAAATTGGAAAAGGCTTTAATCAATGTTATAAAGGTTTCCGAAGGTTCAAATAGAATTATTCAACCGTTGGTTAGTGCGGTTACCTACCCTATTATGATGATGATACTTAGTATGGTTATTGTTGTTGGTGTTGGTATTTATATGGTTCCTCCGCTTTTGGAATTTGCTAAAAATGCACAATGGACAGGAAGTGCAAAAACCCTAGTTGCTCTTTCCGGTTTTGTGCAGGTTTATTGGTGGACATTTCCTTTGGTATTGGCAGGAATTGTTGGAGTAATTTATTTTTCATTTTCAAATTTCACTGGTCCACTTCGTGTTACATTTGATAAATTTCCACCTTGGTCACTTTACAGAATGTTCAGTGGCGTTTCATGGCTTATGAGTTTGGCTGCGTTAGTAGAATCTGGAACACCTATTGCAAGGTCTATGCAATCACTTAGACAGAATGCAAACCCTTATTTAAGGGAAAGAATTGATAGAGCATTAATGTTCATAAAAAATGGTGATAACCTTGGAACATCATTGAAAAAAAGTGGTATGCACTTTCCAGAAGACGAACTTATCGGAGATTTAGAGATTTACTCTGAACTTGATAATTTCGAAGAGGCATTGAATGGTGTTGCAACGGAATATTTGGAATCTAGTATTGCAAACATTAAAAAGGAAGCTGGAGTATTGAATTCCTTTGCTTTGTTGCTGGTTTCTGGTATTATTGCATGGGTGCTTTTGGGTGTGTTTGATATGCAAAATCAGGTTCAAAGTGCTATGGGATAATAAAATACTTGAAAAAACTGAAAATAATTGCTTTAATAGTGCGTAAATTAACCTTAAATTAGGGAAGAAAATGACAAGAAGTGATATTATAAAACTTATATATCAAAAAAAAGGCAACCTTTTAATACGCGATATTGAAAAGATTGTTGATATGTTAACTGAAAAAATTTCGTCATCCTTGGCAGAGGGACACAGAATCGAACTTAGAGGTTTTGGCGTTTTTGCTCCTAAAAAACTTGCTCCTAAAATGGCAAGTAATCCAAAGGGTGGTGCAAAAATAAATCTTCCAGAAAGAGTTTCTGTTAAATTTAAAGCAGGAAAACTCCTTTCAGAAAAAATAAACAGCAAGATATAAAAATAAAAAATGATAAAATACATTATAAACTGGATTTTCCTTGGTGGTTTATTTTTCCTTATATTTTTATTTTCAACGGAAAATAAAAACACTATGGTTCTTAACATTTTTCCAATAAAAATGGGAATTGAAATGCCTGTTTATCTTTACACAATTATTCTTGCTTTTATTTCATTTATTGCTGGAATTTTAGCAAACAAAGTTTATAACAAAACAAAATCATTCAGAAAGAAAAAGGAGTTTTAAATTGAATTGGCTTAATAGTGTCTTACGACCAAAAATAAAAACTATGTTTTCAAAGATAAAGGATGTTCCTGAAAATATGTGGCTTCCTTGCCCAAAATGTGGAACATTGATGTATAGAAAGGATTTACATAATCACCTTAATGTTTGCACAAAATGTGATTATCATTTGTTTTTACAAATTGATGATAGGTTTGAAAGTCTTTTTGATAATGGTAAATTTACAAAAGTTGAACTTAATAAGGTAAAAGAAGATCCTTTGAATTTTAAGGATTTAAAAAAGTATAAAGATAGACTTTCTCAATACAGAAATGCGACAAAGTCCGAAGATGCTATTGAAGTAGCATATGGTAAAGTTGGTGGTCAGGAAACTGTTATTTTTGCCTTTAATTTTGAATTTATGGGTGGCAGTATGGGAACTTTTGTCGGAGAGGCAATTATCAAAGCTGCGGAATTAGCAGTAAAAAGAAATGCTGCTTTGGTTGCAATTCCTGCTTCTGGTGGTGCAAGAATGCAAGAAAGTATGTTATCTTTGATGCAAATGGCAAGAACTACTATGGCAATAAACAAGGTTCGTGATGCTGGACTTCCTTACATTGTAATATTTGCAAATCCTACAATGGGTGGTGTATCTGCTTCGTTTGCTATGCTTGGAGATATTCATATTGCAGAAAAAGGTGCATTGATAGGTTTTGCTGGAAAACGAGTTATTGAACAAACAATTAAGCAAAAACTTCCTCCTGAGTTCCAGACTGCTGAATATTTAAAAGACCAAGGAATGGTTGATATTGTTGTTCATAGAAAAGATTTAAAAGAAACTTTGGCAAAAGTACTTAATATACTTATGCATAATAAATAGGAATCAAAAATGATTTATTTGGATTTTGAAAAAAATATAAAAGAATTAGATTCAAAAATAAAAGAACTTCAGGACGATAAAAAACCTGATACAAAGAAGATTAAAAAACTTACAGAAAAAAGAGATGAAGAACTTTCAAAACTTTATTCTGATTTGTCTTCTTGGAATCGTGTTCAAGTAGCAAGACATCCTGATCGTCCACATGCGATTGATTATATCAATAATATGATTGATGATTTTGTTGAACTTTCAGGAGATAGAATGTTTGCTGATGACAATGCAATAATTGGTGGTATGGGATATCTTAATTCAACACCAGTTATGGTTATAGGTCAGGAAAAAGGGCATGATACAGAGACAAGACTTAAACATAATTTTGGTATGTCAAAACCAGAAGGTTACAGAAAAGCAATTCGTTTAATGGAACTTGCAAATAAATTTAAACTTCCAGTTATTTTCTTGGTTGATACTGCTGGTGCTTTTCCTGGTGCAGATGCAGAAGCAAGGGGACAGGCTCAGGCTATTGCTTCATCAATACAAAAATGTTTTGATTTGGATGTTCCAAGTATTTGTGTTGTGATTGGTGAAGGTGGTTCTGGTGGTGCTATTGCGATTGCTGTTGCAAACTCAGTAATGATGCTTGAAAATTCTGTATATTCTGTTATTTCGCCAGAGGGATGTGCTTCTATTCTTTGGAGAAGTCAAGAACATAAAGAAGAAGCAACAAAAGCATTGAAAATGACTTCACATGATTTACTTGAACTTGGGATTATTGATACAATAATAGAAGAACCTGTTGGTGGTGCTCAACGAGATAGGGAACAAACAATCGAAAATGTTAAAAATGCAGTTGCAAGTGAGCTTAAAAAACTTTTGAAATCACCAAAACAGGCAAAAGAAAAGCGAATCGAAAAATTTACAAAAATGACAAGAATGTAATTAAAAAAGCCCTCAATTTCGAGGGCTTTTAAAATGCTTTCTAGTTAATTATTATTAGATGATGACGCAGTCCTCTTTTTTGATGAAGCACTTGCTGCTTTACTATCTATATATTCTTTTAACATTGACTTTGCTTTACCAGATGATTTTGTAAAATTATAAAGGAAAGGATATTCATATTCGTCAAATATTTCATAATCATTTGATAAAATAGCATCAAACATATCTTCTGTTGTATAAGATCTTGCATCAATTTCAAAAGTTTCAAACTCAGAATCAATATGGCTTAAAGAATATTGTGGTTCGGAACTGTTTTCCATATCATAAATAGGAGAAAGTAGTAAGTCCGCCGCATCTTCTGATTCACAATATTGATTTGCAAGGTATTGTGCTTTTTCTGTTAAAGACATAGAATCTAAATCAACTTTCTCTTCTTTAGCTGTTCTAGTTGATTCTATTGCAACACCATCCATATCTTCACTATATTTATTAGCAAGACAACGATACAAGTATGGCATCATAACTTCGATTAAATCTTTTGAATAATAATTGGATAAATCAACAGATTGTTGTGTTTGAACCTCTTCGTTATAATAGGTTACATTATTTACATTATTTTCTTTATTTGATCTTACGCGTTTAGAGGAATTAGAACCTGCGCGTTTTGAATTAGATGTGGTAGTCGAAGAATTATTTGCCGCCCTTTTAGTAGATTTATTAGAAGAAGTACTTGCTGCCCTTTTAGTAGATTTGTTTGATGAAGTACTTGCTGCTCTTTTGGAACTTTTCACGGTTTTAGTTGTTCTTGCAAACAATGGTTCAGAAATCAGAACTGATGAAATAAAAAGTGTCGTAAGTATTTTTTTTGTTTTTCCCATTTTATAACTCCTTTAAAATTAAATAACAACTTTGATAAAGCCAGGAAGCTAGAAATCATAAAACGGTTATGAACTCTTGCTATTCAATATATTCACAAGACTTCCTGACCATTAGCCAGGATGTAAAGCATAATGCTTTTCCGTTTAAAAGGACTTTCTAGGTTCCCATTTATCTCTCGATAAACTAACTTTTTTAAAGCTATTTTGGATTATAGCAAAAAAATGAAAATATGTAAATAATTATTTGGTTTTAATTGTTTTATAATAAACATTTGTAAACAAAGCAAATTCTTCACCAAATTCTTTAAACCCATTGCGTTTAACAAGATTATTTGATGCTTCGTTTTTAACGCTAACTTTTGCCTTTAACAAAGTTATTCCCTTTTTTGCGAAATTTGAAGAAAGAAGGTTTATTGCTTCACTAGCATACCCCTTGCCCTTAAATTCTTTTGAACACCAAATACCAATTTCGCCACTTTGATTTTTGAAATCTAAATCAAAAATTTTTATATCTCCAATAAATTTTCCACTGGATTTTTCAACTATGGCATAGGTCGCACGGTTTTGATTTTTCCACGCTTCGTCTGCTGATTTAATATAATTTACAATATCTTTTTCCGTTAAAAGTTTATTGTCCCATTCGGTATATTCAAAAATATAGTTATGATTTTCTTTTGAAACTTTGGCAAATTGACTGACCAAATTTTTATCAACTAATTTATATTTCTTCAAAAAAATTCTTTCACCAACTATAAATTCATTAAAATTTGCAGATATTTGTTTCATAAAAAAACTCCCATATAAAAAATATGAGAGTTATAATATAGACAAAATATAATTATGTCAATAAAAAATTACATTTCCTTTTTACGACCAAGTTGTTTGTGGCGGATACCTGCATCCAACTCTTTTTTACGCATACGAATACTTTTTGGTGTAATTTCCAAAAGTTCATCATCTGCGATGTAGGAAAGCATTTCTTCCAATTTCATAACACGTGGTGGAGCAAGAACAGTTGCCTCATCATGACCTGATGCACGAAGATTTGTCAAAGCCTTTCCCTTTACAGGATTGATTTCCAAATCATTTTCTTTTGCGTGTTCACCAATAATCATACCAGAGTAAACTTCGACACCTGCACCAACAAAAAGTTGACCGCGTGGTTCCAAAGCATAAAGCGAATATGCAGTTGTTGTTCCTTGTTCCATAGAAACAAGAACACCATTTCTGTATCTTTCTATTGGACCAGCGTATGGCTCATAACCACTGAAAATTCGGTTAAGAACACCTGTTCCACGAGTATCAGTTCTAAATTCAGAAAGATAACCAATCATACCACGTGATGGAACTTTAAATACTATACGAGTTTTATTTCCACCTGTTGGACGCATATCAGTCATAGTTCCCTTTCGTTTAGAAAGTTTTTCAACAACCACACCTGAAAATTCATCATCAACATCAACAATAACATCTTCAAATGGTTCACATTTTACACCATCAATATCTTTGAAAACAACGCGTGGACGAGATACAGAAAATTCGAATCCTTCACGACGCATTTGTTCAATCAAAATACCAAGTTGTAATTCACCACGACCTGAAACTTCAAATGATTCATTTGTTTCTGAACGTTCAATTTTAAGTGCGATATTTGATTCTGCTTCTTTTTCAAGTCTTGCCCAAATAACACGAGATTGAAGTTTAGCCCTATCACCTTCTTGGCCAGCAAATGGTGATGTATTAACAGAAAATGTCATTGTAAGTGTTGGTGGATCAATAGGTTGTGCCTCAATCGCATCATTCACACTTAAATCACAAAGTGTTTCACCAACGGTTGCCTTTGTAAATCCGGCAATGGAAACGATATCCCCTGCTTCGGCTTCTTCAAGTGGAGTTTTTTGAAGACCACGAAATGCAAGAATTTTTGTAATTTTTGTTTGTTCAACTGTTTTACCATCAAGAGAGATTGCCTTTACAGGCATATTCATCTTAACCTTTCCTGACATAATTTTTCCAGTTAAAATACGACCAAGGAAGTTATCTCCTGAAAGTGTTGTTGCAAGCATTTTAAATGGTGCATTTACATCAACTTTTGGTGCAGGAACATGTTTTAAAATTAAATCGAACAATGGTTTTAAATCTTTGTTTGGTTTGTTTATATCATCAAGACTTTCAACTGCCCAACCTTCCCTACCAACAGCATAAAGTGTTGGGAAATCAAGTTGTTCATCAGTTGCCCCCATCTTATCAAACAAATCAAAAATTTCATTTAAAACTTCATCTGGACGAGCATCATTTCTATCAATTTTATTGATAACAACAATAGGACGAAGTCCAAGATTTAATGCCTTTCCAAGAACAAATTTTGTTTGTGGAAGTGGTCCTTCGGAGCTGTCAACCAAAAGAACAACACCATCAACCATATTCAAAATACGCTCTACTTCTCCACCGAAATCAGCATGCCCCGGTGTATCAACAATATTTATTCTGTAATTGTTGTATTCAATAGATGTACATTT
>AUXO014672995.1_pt1 | contig 13215 bp, 6 predicted proteins | sample 768731 | NCBI WGS metagenome assembly AUXO01 (sample SAMN02715735, study PRJNA202380) | gut metagenome | biome: sheep rumen | host: Ovis aries | place: New Zealand: Palmerston North
ACATTCCACTCACGAACTCTTTCTCAGCCACATCCATCATCTCGCAAAACTCAGCATAATTCGCATCAAACCTGAACACATAAGAAGTTTAATGTGTGACATAAACACCCCCTTAGAGCAACGACTCTAAGGGGCATTTTGAACTCACACTATATTCTATTAATCTTTTCAATCAAACGTCTCAAATCCTTATTTATAAACTCTCCTATTTTTTCTTTATTTTTATTTTCATACTTAAATAAATCATATATCAAATCTGTCGTTAAAAATGAGCTTTTATCCCATTTTTCAACGATTACATTTTCTACATCAACTTTCTTTTTCAAACGCGCATCAATAAAAACGGAAATAATATTTGCAACATCATGCCCATTATAGATTTGTCTTCTATCTTTAATTTTTGTAGTAAGTTGCGCAATTTCTTTACCAATTGATTTAAGAGTATTAACCTTTATTTCACTATTTAAATCTCTAATATATGCATCTTTGTCAAAACATATTTTGCTTAATTCATTATTTGTTTCATAATAAAAATATTTATAATATTGATCATTATTTGAACATAAAACTCTTTTATAATTTTTATATGTCATTTCTTCTGTAGTAGTCAATTGCAAATCATTTTTAGAAAATTTAAATTGTTGTTTTGAATCATTAGTAGTTCTAGAATTATATTTTAAGCATCCCAAGTACAGTGCTATTTCCTTTATACTTTTTACATCATTTACTATAGTTTTAATTTTCTTTCTGTCAGCTTCAATATTTATAATACTTTCAATATAATCATCACTAATATCATTCTCTTCCATATTAGCTAATACCATAATTTCTAAATCATGAGCATCAGTATAAAACAATCGTTCCTCATTGTCTACTTTATCAAGTAATATATCAAAATCGCTATCAACTATTCCAATAACATTTATCTCTTTTTGTTCATTAATTAAACTTTTAATATAGTCTTTACCTTCTTGCACTCCTTTATCTCTGGCTACTTCAGCAGAATTTAATATTTTTACTTTTCTATCAAATAATTTCGAATATACCTTACTATCATTTTTCCCTTCTACTAATACAACCATTTCGCCTAAAGGTATAATAAGCATTTGAACATTATTCCACTCGGTAGCATTATATCTTGGAATTCCTGACATATTTACCCCTCCAAAACATTCGTTATATCACTATGTTCCCCTATAATACTTGGTGAATGAGTTACTACTATACACTGTGTATTTCCTCTTAACTTTAATATTTCACTCAATATATCAATATAATCTCTTTGCCATGCAATATGTAACGATGTTTCTGGTTCATCTATAAAAACAAAAGAATCATCATTTGTACAATCCGCAAATATTAATTTATAATACATTACTATTAAATTCTTTTCACCCGAACTTAATGAATCCAATCCTATCCATTCTTTCTTTTTTCCTGATTTTGATATACAAAAATATAATCTCATAGTCGTTTCGATTTCGACTGGACAAGGTTCCCCATCTTCAAGCAAATCTTCTTCTTCATAAAACATCGTTTTACGAGTAAATAAAGAATCTATTATCTTTTTATATAATTCCATTTTTAATCCTATATTGTTATAAATAAGATAATTATTATATATATTTTCCATCACCTTATACATCATATCTAATCTATCTTGCGACAATTTCGTTGGTGGATTTTCAAAAAACTTATCAACCTCCTCTATATCACTAACAATTCCACAATTATCCCATATATCAAGAGACCATAACCATTCTTTTTGTGTTTTAATTTTCTTATAAAGATTCTTAATATCTTTTATACTATATTTATACTCTGTTTGATTAATAAATTCATATATATCCTCTGTACTAAAAGAATCTTTTTTCATAAATTCATCTCGAACCTTATCCACTTTACGATATAAATGGCTTTCAATATCCTCAAAGGAATTAATCGATGATATTCTAGTTTTTGAGTAATCATATTCACTATATCGATCAGTTTCAAATACATCATTACCTTTTATTACTTGAGTAAATACATTGGGAAATCTATCCTCATCATACAGAATTCCTCCAAACAAATCTTCAAAAAACATATAAAAAGGTAATCCACTATCTTCAACTATTTCATTTAAAAAATAGGCTTCTTCCGAATAATCATAATTAACTTCATAATTATACTTTCCCTTTTCACCATTACAATAAAAAGTTAAATTACTATATAAGTTTTTACTATTTATTATTCTTTGTTTTTTTAACTCCTCATATTTTCTTTTTATAATTTTCTTTTTATATGTCAAATCCCATTTCTTTTTTTCAACAGAAATTATATCTCCAGAAGTAAAAAAGATTGTAACTTTCTTAAATAAATGATTTTCTAATTCCTCATAATCCAAATTAAGAAAAGCATCTACAATACTAATAATCGTTGTTTTACCTATACCATTCTCTCCACAAAGAATTACTATATCACTCTTATCTTCGTGCATATCAATTGTATAATCATATTCCCCAAACAACTTTTCAATTTTTATATTTTTTATTCTTAAATGTTCCATTAATAATACCTTATCCTTTGTTTTTGTTATTCAACAATTAAATCATTTTTCTTCAAATACTCAATAAAAGAATTAATTATCTTATCCTTTCTACTAATAATATCATTTTCATCATAATCATCTTTACTAGCAGCCATTTTCCTTAATTCAATTATATTAGTTGGTGGTTTTATTTTTCCACTATCTGTCGTATATCCCATATAATATTTCTTTTTATCTTCAAAGCGATAATCAGAAGCTCTTATATTAATAGTCTTTTCTAGTAAAGCCTTATTACCTAATGATTCTAAATTATTTTTTTCCAATAACCCTCTTTCATTATCCTGTCTCTTTCTTGAATAAATATGTTCAATTTCAAAAGAAACATCAACTGGAATCAACTTCTGATCCGTATCTTGATATGTCCACCATGCAAGAATAGATTTTGTAATAGGTCTACCATTAGTAAAAGTATAATTATCAAATGCATTTTTCACTTGATATTTTTCAAATTTATAATCGTTAAATTCCACCTTTTTCCCATTAACAATATTAATCATTTCTGGATATGATGGACTTCTAAGCGCATTAACTCCAGGTCTTAAAAAAGCATACGTCCATATAAATGCTATTATCTTATTCAAGAATTCAAATAAACCATCATCATCCAATTGATTTTCTTCATTTTTATTAGCCATATAATATACAGATAACAAATATGTCCACATTCCATTAGGTGCATAATGTAGTATAGATAACAATTTTAATACTCGTTCTGAAAAAATATCATCTTGTAATTCTACACTCTTCCAAAAATATGCGAGTTTTTCCAAATCCCCTAAAATTTTATCATTCTTTAATAATTTATATTTATCTCGTTCATAAAACTTTCTCAAAGCTTCTGTAGTGGTATTTTTATTTCCTTGTTTTGCTCGTTCATAATACATATAACGAGTAAACAACTCATCCATAGGTGAACCAGATAGAGATGAAAATATTTCTTCACAAAGTGATTCTAATTCCTTCCAACGATTTATAAATTCCTCTTTCTGGCCTCTATCTGAATAAAACTTATAAAATTGAGCTTTAAAAATATCAGTATCTGATAATGGTTTTCCTCTATCATTTAGTGTTGAGAAAATTCTCAACGCAGTATCCTGTGATTCAGCTTCAATAGGTAACAAAATACAATTATTCATTATTCTATTTGGTAAATATGCAAAATACGTAGGATACTTCTTTAAGAACTCATCTATTTTCATTAAAAAGAATCTATAATTTTGAGCATATTTACTTTTCTGTGAAACCTGAACATCACCTGTTTTTAAGATAGATAAAAACTGTTCCTTATCATCATCTGTTGAAACTTCAGAATCAATCTTCAATTTATTTTTATTTGCTGTTCCAAACTCATCAGTCTTCCATATACATCTTGCTATATCTTCTGCTGTCTTTTTTGAATTCTCATCTTGCATATTCCCAAAATATGAATAAAAAGCTCTAAGTAATAACATTAATGTTGTTAGCCTCTGCTGTCCATCAATTATTTCCTGCTTCGAATCATCATTTTTAAAAGTAACTATAGGTCCTAAAAAATACTCATCATTTTCTGAATCAAACTCACTATAATTATCATTTGGAAACGCAAATGCAAAAATATCATCCCATAAAGTTTGACATTCATTCTCATCCCATGCATACGGTCTCTGATAATCTGGTATTAAAAAATCCGCCTTTTTATTTGAAAAAAGCTCCTTTATTGTTTGTTGATCAATATTTAATTTTGACATAAAAACCTCCTTACCTAATAGCTAACGCACAATCATCTCCGATTATAAACTATTAATTTACAGACAATATTCTTATATATTTATCATCTAATAATCTAAACTTCTATTTCGTTCACCTTCATCATGATATGATTTTGCTATTTCTCTTAATGTAGTCGAAAATTGAATAAAACCATTTTTCTCGGCTTCCGTTGCTTTATTAATATATTCTTTTTCTATTGCAAATTCAGCTTCTCCCGTTCTATCTATCATATGCGTTCCTCTAGAGTTAATTGCCTCAATTTGATACCCTACCAATGCATGTCCTTCACCATCATTTTGTAAATATTTCACTATTTCTTTATCTATAAAAAAACCATCTTTATCTTTAGGAGTATAAAATGCCACTTTACCAAAATGTTCTAACGCCACCCCTTTGACATCAAATTTTGCACTTTCCACAATCACTATATCCATCCAATTCTTCAGAATATCATAATCAATACTACCATTTCTTTGCAATCCTGGAACCGTCTTCCATCCATGTAATAATCTGTAATAATGACCTATTATTTTAGATTTTTCATCATCTAAACCTATATCTTCTTTATTTTTCCCATATATCACTTTAATTACTTTTATGAATAAATTAGGATTTGTAGACATTTCATTCCATATATATACAGGAGAATAGCCTTCTTCTTCACGCAAAAATTCAAGATATTTCCATTCAATCTCAATCATTTTTTCTTTTTCAATATCTTTTTCCTGTAACCACTTTATTAAATTTTGAATATAATATCCATCAATGGTATTATCTTTCGCATACTTAACATTTAAATTTAACGTATCAATAATTACATCAGAATCAAATTCATATTTATTATCACAAACAGCATAAAATAATAGACAAATGCTTTTATCAGTTCTTTTTACATCATTCAAATTATCTACTGCTTCTATTAAATTACTTATAGAAATACTAGAAAATCCCCATACTTTAGTAGTTTCCCAATAAACTTCTCTAAATTCTGATTCCATATCTAAGATATACTCTACACATAAATCCACCAATGGTAATTTTGCTATAATTTCAGCTTTTATTTCGTCTGAAAAATCATATAAAAGTTTTTTCAATCGTTCAAAATCCATTTTATTAACTAGTCCATCTAATAAAGTATCACCCTCTATTGATTGACTTACATTAATAATATATTTTATATCTTCATCACTAATAAATTCTGAAATACATCTACCTAAAACTTCTTTATTTTCTACTTCACTTGATAACAAGACAATTGGCTCAATATGTCCATCTTCATATAATTTTTTTAATTCTTTAACCTGTTTTTCCTTTAATTTCTTTTCCTCATTTGAAAAATCATTAGTATCTTCAAATAAAGCAATTTGGTCATTTTTAAATAATCTAACAATATAAGCATGTTCACTATCCGGCAAGACATATTCAGCCAAATCGTCTAACTCACACAATCTATTTTCAGATAATGCCCATGTTGCTTCTGAAAACTTTCTATGATAATCTAAAAAATCTTGAATATCATACCATATTTTCTCTCTATCTTTAGGTTTTAGTGCATTTATTTGTGTTTTAATTTCATCTATAATTTTCTTTTGAATATCTATAGAAACATTACCAATGACCTTAATAATTTGCTTTATTCGATTTACATCCGAATCAAGTAACGTCAACGCTAAATTTATGTATTCATTTTTCGCTTGATCATATTCTTTTTTACTTATTATTTCTGGTAGTTTTTTTATTTTTAAATATTTTGGATTTTCTATAGGATTACCTGTTGTAGTAACTCCTGGTAACAATTTCATCAATGCATTCCATGCTAATTCATCATTTTCCATGATAAACCCTTTAAAAACACCCACTCTGCTCGATAATTCTGCATGTGTCTGTGGATACCATGGCAAAACCACTCCAACTAACACATCCAAGAATACTGGTTGTATCTTAGCCAATCTAAACATAGCCAACATAGCACGTGAAAAATACTCCTCAAATTTTGCAAGAATCGGAAGAATAGATTTTAATTGATACCCATATTCAACAGTAAAAATTGACACTTCTTTTTCGCTCAAATATTTTATAAATTCATTATCTTTTTCATTTGATAGTTTAATAATTTCATCTAAAAAAACATTTGGACATGCTTCACCTAAGAATTGAAAACAATCAGCTTGCGTAGCAAACATTTTCCAATCTGCCTTATTAAAAAAATCATGTTCAAATTTATAAATTTCATTATCTATTTTATTATTATGACAATTTATAAAAACATCCTTATTATTTCCCAAAATAGCTAATGCTTCTGCAATACTATTCTTAAATTTCTTTGAAAAGCTTCCTTTATTTTGATTATTCAAAGCTAAAAATGATACTCTTTTTTCTGGTTCAAAATCATATCTTTTATCTTTTATCCAAAAGCACTCTCTTAATAATCCAAAAAACTTTTCTATATGATCATCAAAAATATAACTTGCTCCACTAACCAACAATTCCTCACGATTTTTTATATTCCATATTCCATTAGTATAGAAAACTACATCTGAACTATTATTCAGTAGACCTCTTAATTTATTATTCAATTCTATTTTATTTAAATCCAATAGTAGTTGCAATGCTTCTACATCCTTAACATATTTTTCATCCCATCTTCCTATTAAGGCCAATAAAACAAGCAACTTATCACTATTCTTTGAATCAATCTCTATACTATTTGAAAAAGACTGTAACTTTTTATTTAATATGCGTTGACGATCATTCGAGTATAAAATATCATTTGTGCTTCCCCTTCTTGTAAACGCTTGCCCTCTAATAAGAATATTTCTTTCGGTTGTTTTTTCTACTTTAGGAATTATAGTTTCTTTTGCTTCATAAATCCATTCATCATTCTTTGAAGAAATATAAAAATAACCGAATTTTTTCCCTAAATAATCAACTGAACCAGTTCTTATATCTATAGGTCTAGGAATAATCTTAGAAATAATATTCTGCCATTGATTATCATCTCTCCATAATCCTTCAGGAATACCTTTCAAATTACGAGAATCATCAACTCCAAATATAATATATTTATCTTCATATGCAACAGATTCTGCATTCAACATTGCTATCAAATCTTTGATCATGTCTGATTCTTTACCATTTACATAAGGTATCTGTTTATAATCCAACCCTGGTCCTTCATTTGGTAATAATTGTAATATTTCTATTATTTTTGATTCCGTAAAATTCATATTTCTTCTCCATTAAAAAATATAATATAGCAAGTCTTTTATTATATGCACTATTCTTTCTAACACTTTCTTTGGTCGTAATTGAACTAAGTTTACATTCTTATTATCTTGACTAGGTTTCGGTTATACCTCACCTGTTACATATGATGTATCCAAAATTTCATCAATTAATCCATTATAATCTTAAAATCTCATAATTTTACAAATTACTATAAAAAACTAAAATTCTCTCCAATTAATATATCTCATTTTTATGCTAAATCATTAATTTAGATATTCTAAAATTTTATTTATTTTTTCCACAATCCTCTTTTGCTCTTTATAAGGAGGAATAGGTATTAAAAACATTCTTAATTTTGATAAGCTTGTTCTTTCTCTTCCAACACCTGTTATAGTTGCATATACCTGCTTTCTAAACATTTCGGAATTAATTGCATAATTAATATACTGTATCAACATTTTTTCATGTGGTACGAATTTAACACAATCAGAAGATAAAACATATTTTTCTTCAATATCAGGAACAATTATTGCTCTACCTGCCGGCATCATTTTTGCTATAACAATTTCTCCAGCGTTTACTGCGCTTCTTTCAATTGTTTTCAAATGTTTGTATGTCGTATACCTTACGTTTTCATTTTTCCATCCATTTTCACCAATATTACTCAACTGTATAATTCTAACTTCTTTATTTTGAGTATAATGTTCTTTTTTTAAATTACTTCCAAAAGGTCCATCTGCCATCGATATGTTTATATTTGCAGTCACATCCTCTAATCTTACCCATGTCCAATTATTCGGAATATCAAAAGGTATCTCTTCTTCCGTAATTTTTGGGGATTTTTTACACTTCTTAATCTTACCTTCTTTTATCAACCTAGCCTTTTCTTCTTGAATTTGTTTATACAATTCTTCAGCAGTTCCATCCTCAGGTAACTGTTCCGTTAATTTGCCTCTAACGCCTGCGTCTATGATCTTGCTTTTCAATATTTCTAAATCATTACTATATTTTTTCTGTAATTCATCAATAATATCAATTTGAGCAAAAATCTCATCTATTCTTTCAACAATACGTTTTTGTTCTAACAATGGTGGCAATGGAACTAACATTTTTTGATACTTATCCCTAGAAATATACGAAATAGTTGTTCCTGAACCCATTGTTTTTAAAACTTTCGCACTAGCTAACATATAATAATATAGATATTCATTATATAACCCTTCACTACATACTAATCCTATAAAGGTTTGATTTGTTATACATCTAACCTTACAAATTGCTGCCACTCCAATAGATGCACTACATGCACTTATTACTGTACCTACAGGATTTACTCTAAGATTCATCGAATCAACTATTTCTTGTGACACATATTGATTACTCTTTGTTCCACTTAAATATTTTCCATCAATATCTTCTATTCTACACCATGGTATATCACCTTCAAAATACTTAGGTTTATCTCTCTGTGGCACTAAAATTTCATCACATACATCTATAAGTCTTGTCCATTTCCAATTCTTTGGAATTTCAAAATACTTCTCTTCGTCTGTTATTTCTGGTGATTTTTTACGTTTCTTAATCCTTCCTTCATCAATCAATTTGAATTTTTCTTCTTGTATTTGATTATACAAAACCTCAGCATCACCATCCGATGATAACTGTTCCGTAAGTTTTCCTTGAACAGCCAAATCGATAACCTTTTTTCTTAACACCTCTGTATCTATCAAATCTCTATTCCTCCAAGTAATTCCTTAAGCTTTGTTACAGCCTTAGCAATTCCATCTGATTCTTCCTGCATATCTGAAAGAACCTCTGCAATCGTTCTCTCATCTTTTTCTTCAAGATCTAACCACTTAAAATCAAGGTTATCAGACTTCTTAACTTCTTCCTCTGTAAAACATCTCCATCTTCCATTAGGTTCAACTTCACTATATGTTTGCTTACGATCTTGTTTATGACCGGAACAATAACAATCAACAAAATCCTGTAAATGAGCCCTTGTCATTGGTTTTGTTGCCATTGTATGCTTAATACCTGTTCTATAATCGTATACCCATATATCTTTGGTTGCTTCTCCTTTATCAAAGAAAAGCACATTTGTTTTAACACCATTAGCATAAAATATTCCTGTAGGGAGTCTTAATATTGTATGTAAATTATAATCTTTTAATAACTTTTCTCTTACCTGTGCAGTAGCTCCTGTATCAGTAAGTACACTATCTGGAAGAACTACGCCAACTCTTCCTCCAGTTTTTACTATAGACATGATATGTTGTAAAAAATTAACCTGATTATCACTTGTTTTTACAAATTCAGGTCTATTAGCTGCTACTTCAACACTTCCTTGTGGTCTAGTTCCAAATGGTGGATTAGCTAATATAACATCATACATTTTATCGGATGTATCAATCAATGAATCCTTATAAGCTATTGGACTTTTATTAACACCTATATCATGAAGATATAAATTCATTGAAGCAAGTGTAACAACAAGAGAAGTATTATCTGCTCCAAAAAGAGCATTATTCTTCAAAAACTGCTGTTTCTCTACATCTTTACTCTGATTTTTCATATGATCAAAAGCAGCAAGAAGAAATCCACCTGTACCACAAGCTGGATCAGCAACTGTTTCTGTTATCTTAGGATCAACAACTTCAACCATAGCCTGAATCAATGCTCTAGGTGTAAAGTACTGTCCTGCCCCACTTTTCTTATCCTGGCCGTTCTTTTCAAGTATAGACTCGTACATAGCTCCTTTGAAATCGCCTTCCATCATATACCAGTTTTCTTCACCGACCATTTCAATTATCTTTGCTAACATAACAGGTCTATCTATTTTATTTGAAGCTTTGGTAAAGATAGTACCTATAAGCCCCTCATCTTGAGAAAGTTCCTTAAGAATCTCTTCATATTTTTCTACTAAATCTGTTCCATTAAGATTGACTAAATCTTTCCACTTATATCCTTCTGGAACAGTACTTGTAAGTCCTAATTCTTCTTTTTCCTCGTCCATTTTGAGAAAAAGAATATATGTAAGCTGTGTAATATAATCTGTATATCCCACACCTGCTGATGCCATTACATTTGCAATACCATCTACTTTTTTTAATAACGCTGAAATATCTTTTTGATTTGTCATTTTATGCCACCTTTAATATAAATTTTGCTAATATTTGTAGTTCATCCTTAAGCGCTGGTACACCAAAATTAGTTACTGCCTTACGCCAAAGATCTGTATTTATTTCATTTAATTCTCCAACAGATAAAGCTCCAGCTTCTACTACATATTCAGCAATTTGTCTCATAATTTCTTTTTGGTCATCTGTTAATATTCGCTGATTGTGTCCGCAATACAAACCGAATCCTCGACCATATAATTTTATTAAGCTTGTTAATTTAGAATTTTTACCATACGCATATCGTACAATCTGTATCAAATTCGTCAATGCATTTACATTTGATTTTATATCTAGATCATCAACATTTCCTTCATCATCTAGCATTTTATAGTTCTTCCATATCTGATAAATACCATACTGACGATTTTCAGATAGAAGCCTATCTCTTAATTCTTTCAGCATAGAATTAGTTATAACTATATCTTCTGAATTATAAATAATTCTAAGTGCTTCTATACTATCCTTATTATCATTTAAATACTTTTCAAAATTCTCAATATAATCCTTTGCAGATTCCTTTGAAAATCCTGCATATAAAAGTTCGTCTTCACCTTCAACAGATGCATAGTATCCTCTTTGCATCTCGAGCAACTTCTTTCTAGCTTCAATGTTAATCATCAAATAATATACAAGCATTCTTCTAAGAGGATAATCTTCCGATGGACCTACATATTCTTCTAATCTATTTTCTTCAAAAGCCTCATTAATATTATTTGCTATTGTTCTAGGAGCAAATCCAAACTTTGTAATAAAATAATCTAAATGCTTACCAAATATTGGATTATCTTCATATCTACGATTTATTGTTGAACAATAATCTCGTAACAGCAAAAGATTTTCATCACTATATTCATTATGAGCTAAATGCTCCAACAACTTCTCAAGAGAGAATTTTTTCTTATAATCAACCGTTCCAGGACCTGGTTTAGGAATATACTTTTCCGATTCGGTTACCCCTACTGCATCCACAATATAATAACAGTCTTTCGTTTCTGCATTTGGCGTAACATCTTTTAACTTATCATCACTTATAACTCGACATCCTCTTCCTTTCATCTGAGTATAGAGAACATCAGAATGAACATCTTTCATAAATAAAACAACTTCAAGTGGTTTAACATCTGTACCCGTAGCTACAAGTGTTACCGTAACTGCTATACGAAATTCTTTTTCAGTTCTCAAGTCTCTAATTAATGCATTGGAATCCCCTGCCGAATAAGTTATCTTTTGCACAAAGTTTTCTGGAACTACTCCACTTTCAAATTCTTTTCCAAAAACATCTTTTACAATCTCAACTATTTCTGTAGCATGGTTGTCATCTTTCGCAAATATTAATGTTTTAGGAATATAATTCCAATCACGCTCACGTTCAGGATATAAATCATCATATATTGCTTTCTTATATGTTTCTAAAACTAATCTCATCTGACTTGGACTAATTATTGAACGATCTAAATCAGTTGGCGCATATTCTACATTAGATTTTGCTTTATAACTTGTCTTCTCACCAGTCTTCTTTGACGTTTCTTCAATTTCAGAGCCCTTTTCTATACTTCCACCATGTTCTGTAACATCTGTCGAAATTCTATAAATTCGGGACGGAACATTAACACCATCAACTATAGAATCATCATATGTATATTTTTCAATAATATTACTATTGAAATATGCTTCTGCTTCTGGTGTAGGAGTAGCAGTAAGTCCAAGAATTTTAGCTTCTGAAAAATAGTCTAACACCGCTTTCCACTTACCATAAATTGATCTATGACACTCATCAACAATAATAAACTGAAAATAATCAGGTGGAAGTTTAACCTCATTTCCAAGAGTAATTATTTCATCCGAATCTTTATCCTCATTACGTTTTATATCTTCATCCTCTTGATCTTCACCAACATCAGAAATTGCTTGTCCAGTAAGAACTGCAAATAACTTCTGAATTGTTGATATTACAATATCTCCATTTATATCATTTTCTTTTCTTAATCTGTTTATCCTATAAAGGTCACTCATTGCTTGACCATTTTCTGTTCTATCAAATAGACTAAACTCTGATTCTGTCTGTCTAGCAAGATTATTTCTATCAACTAAAAATAACACCCTTTTCGTCGACGTATAATTTAATAGTCTATATGAAGCTAAACAAGCCAAATAAGTCTTACCTGAACCTGTGGCAAGAACAGCAAGATTCTTTTTATTCCCCAATTTTAATGAATTTTCCAATTCTACTTCTGCTTCATACTGGCAATCTCTAAGCCCTTTTTTATCAATTCTAGGAAGAGCGCCATACTCAGAGGTTTTTCCAATTAACTGAAGCATTTTCTTTGGTGTATGAAATCCAGATAACTCTTCATATTCAGCATCTTCATCAAGCATATTTTTAAAATAGATTTTATTTCCATTTGCCATATATACCAATGGAATCAGTTTGTCAAACCAAAGTCCATACCAATCCTGTGGATGTAC
>AUXO016297610.1_pt1 | contig 13215 bp, 18 predicted proteins | sample 768731 | NCBI WGS metagenome assembly AUXO01 (sample SAMN02715735, study PRJNA202380) | gut metagenome | biome: sheep rumen | host: Ovis aries | place: New Zealand: Palmerston North
AAAGGACTAGCCTATTAAGATATCCCTTGCATTTTTTATCTCCAGGACTTATAATCAAAGTGTACTCGATTTGTACCCTACAATAACATAACGGAGGTAACCAACTATGCCAGATCAGAAACAGCTACGCTGGTATCAAAAGCCAGTACTAACCGAATCTACCCAGAGCGCTCTAAAGAAAGCTAACCGTCGACTCGTTAAGCTGGCAGCAGAATACGGACAGGACTCGAACGTTTACAAGAACGAGATAGCAGTCTTCAAAAAGGATCCAAACTGGGCGAAGTACTTATCAAAGTCGGATCCTACAAAAAACCCACAATATAGAAAAGGAAAGAGTAAGACGACGGCCGTCGTAGATAAGTTCGACGTTAGGAAGTTTAACCAGGACTTAAGAGCCGGAAATATAACGCGTATGAGCGCGAATATGTTTCTAATGAACGCGGCCGGTATCCGGATAAACGAAGACGGAAGTACGTCGAACGTACCTGTCACTCACGGCGTATCCGGTATCGCTACGGTATCCGAATTAAAACGCCAGGCGAAGGCGCGACTGGAGAGAAGAGGAGAAGAGGCAGGTAATATTACAGCCGAAGACATTAGAAAAGAGACAGAACGACTCGCTGAAGTATCGCAAAGCTTCGATACGGAATACGACGATTACGTCGCTTCGAAAACAGAGTCCGGAGCGAAAAGAGATCGTATCGTAAAGCGATTATGGACGAAAGAACACGGCGGTTCGCGTGATGATAAAGAGCAGCTTTCTCAGGAAGAATTAGAGAAGATTATCGCTCGTATGAAAGAGATCAACGAAAAGAATAAAAAGAAAGCGCTGGACTTTGAAAAGAAGAACGGAGGCCAGAGAAAGACGAAGAGGGGTAACAGATGATAATACACTTTATTCCGGCCCATAAAACGGTCTTTTCCTACGTAGAAGCGAAAGACTTCGATATAAAAGCATTACCGGAAAATCCTACTCGATTTAAGGAAGGTTTCCTTAATATCGCTTTCGCCTTCGATATCGAGACGACTTCTTACCATTCCGATAAATACGATACGGACTTAGCTACTATGTATATTTGGCAGGTTCACTTAGGCGGCTATGTTATTTTAGGCAGGACCTGGGACGAGTTCCTTAACCTGTTAGAGGAAGTAAATCGTTACTGCGAAGAAAAGAACGGTAACCTATTATGCCTTGATCATAATTTAGGCTTCGAATTTAGCTTTATCAAAGGGATTATACCCTGGAGTTATAACGAAGACGGATATCCGGATATTTTCGCGAAAGACTCGCGTACCGTGTTAAAGGCCAGATATGAACATATCGAGTTTAGGGATACTTTAGCATTAACCGATAGAGGATTAGCTTCTCTTCCGAAGAATTACGGACTGGATACGGTTAAGCTTGTAGGAGATCTTGACTACTCACTATATCGTCACTCTAAGAGTAAACTAACGTTCGAGGAGCTGGCTTATTGTATCAATGACGTTCAGATCTTAGCAGAATTTTTCCATAAGTATTTAGTTCCGAACTTCTTAGAGCTGGGTATCCGTATTCCTTTAACGGCTACCGGCGAAGTACGAATGGATATAAGAAATAACTTTTCGAAGCTGACGAAGGAAGAAAAGAAGAAAGCTCGTTCCAGGATCCGTAACTCTATGCCGTCGCAGGAAATATACGAACTGTGGAGGGCCTGGTTATTTAGAGGCGGCTTCGTACACGCGAACGTAGTCGCTTGTAACTGCTTACTCGAACGGCCCGGAGAAGGTAGAGACCTAAAGAGCGCACACCCTACACACGCGCTCATAGATAAGTTTCCTTATCGTTTTAATCGTGTAAATAACAATAACTTCGATAAAGTCTTAAAAGAGGCCAGAAGAGGCGATTACGCGTTCTTCGGTATCTTTAACTTTTACGGAATACACACGTCAACCTGTCACGCGCTGGAGTCGAAGAATAAGATAATCGACGCAAGTAACGACGCAGTATTCGAAAACGGCCGCCTGGTATGCGCTTCTTATATGAAAGTCTGTTTAATGGAGCTTGATTACTTTAATTACGAGGACTTATACGTATGGGATAAAATGGAAGTTTGCACACTTTATCAAGCCGCGAAGTATCCACTTCCGGACTATCTTCGTAAAACGGTTATGACCTATTTCGAGAAGAAAAATACGATACCGTCTTCGGATCCGAACTACTCGCACGCAAAGAGGCGTTTAAACAGTACGTTTGGCTGCTGCGCTACATCTTTACCGGTTAAAGATCTGTACTTTAATCCGGATACAAACGACTTCGAAGAGACTCCCGGAAAGCGAACTTACGAAGAGCTTACAAGGTGGCTTTTGCTTTTGCCTCAATGGGCGATCTGGATCGCAGCCGGAACGCGTAGAGATATCGTTCGCGGTATTAAGGCCAGCGCAGACATAAACGGAGGATACGATATTATTTATTACGATACGGACTCTTTGAAGTTTATAAATCCGGAAGATCACGAAGAGTGGTTTAAACAGTTTAACGAAGAGCGAGCGAAGGAAGTCGCAGCTATGGAGACGTACGACTTCGATCCGAAGCACTTCGAAAAATTAGGATCTTTCGAGTTCGAGTATAACTTCCAAAAAGCGAAAGTTTTAGGCTGTAAAAGATATGTTATAACTCACGATAACGTAACACAGGTTACGGTAGCCGGAATGGTTAAAGGATCCTTAGAAGAATACTGCGCTAAAACAGGTAAAGACGTTTACGAAGAGTTTCGGAACGACTTAGAGCTGTCTCCGGAATACTCGAAGAAAAAGACAAGTGTATATTGTGACGAATACTTCGAGGATACGCTGACAGACTACCAGGGAGTAAGCGCGAAAGTATCAGAACATAGCTGCGTTGCTATCGTACCGATACCGTTTACGATGAACGTAGAAGAAGCTTTTCTTAAACGGATCCGTGACAAAATGGAAGACAGGAAGCGTATGTTATACGACGGAGTATTATAGGAGGTAATAATATGGATTTTATAGAAGAGATACACGCAGATCTTAAAAAGCAGGTGATAGAGACGGAAGACGCGTTTATCATACGAACATTATATCCGTACTGTAACGTTATCTTAGAAGCTAAGATATCTAAGAAAATTCTGGAAAGAGCGCTATATTATTTCAAAACAGAACATAACGCAGAGTATGAATATCTGGTTAAGCAGATAGAAGAGGAGGAATAATATGGAAACTGTACTAGCTAATATCTTAGTAACTGCTTTGATTATCTTAGCTGTATCTATTGGTATCGCGTTAGCTTTTGCTGTGATATCGCTTATGAGTAATGACGATGAGGAGGACGATAAACAATGAACGAAAGAGAGATTAAGATCCTAAAGGACGAAGTACGAAAACTTAAGATACCGTCGGAGTACTTCGGTATCCGGTTAGATGACTTTCAACATTATCAATACAATATGTATATCTCCGTAAGACAGGTGGCCGGTAAGACTACTCAGTCGCTGCTTTTGGGACTGCTTCTTGTAAAGAACTTTCCGGATAAGTATAGCTGTATTGAATACTTACGCCTGGATAAGTCTCAGATCGTAAGAGCGAATATTGAGACGATCTTCGATACGATTATCGACTTAGGATACTTTTCGAAGATTTACGGCGAACAATGGAACAGTGTAAAATATCACCCACAACAAAGAAAGTTCTATCTTACGAAGGTAGACGAAGACGGTAGTGTCATAACGGAGGCTAACGATCCGATCTGCGTCGTTCACGCAGTCGAACACTCCGAAGAGTATAAGAGTTCTTACGTATCACATAGAAGTAATTATATCGTTTTGGACGAGTGCTTCGAGACTTCGAGACCTTCTTATAATATCTTTGTTGAGTTCCTAAACGCGATCTCTACCATAGGCCGACCGCTTTCTCCGGGAAGAGCCGAAAACCTTATCGTACTTATGCTGGGAAATAACCAGGACGAGTACTCGTTCTGGTTCGATGAATTTATGGTAGAAGTGGAGGACTTAAAGTTCGGAGGATACGTAAACTTCCGGACCGAATACAACACGACCGGTATAATTCGTATGTTAGAGCAGTCGGAAAAACATAAGGAACGGATCCGGTCTAAAAATATTCCGTTCCTGGGATTTACTTCGAAGAAAGCCGCTGCTTTTACCGGTCTTACGGAATGGTCCGGAAAGAGCTACAGACACTTAGAGTTCGAACTGAATTACGATAACCTGCGCTTCCGTCGCTTATATATCGAACACAGAGGCCGTTTTATCCAGTTAGAATATTTCGTCGATCCGGATCATAGGAAGTATATCTTCGCACACTTCGCAGCGCCTCCGAAGTATGACGATAATATTATCTTAACGTTAGAGCCGTCGGATAAACAGCACGTATACGGAACAGGTAACAAGGAAGAGCGCGAAAAGATCTTTAAGATATGCCAGGACTACTTCTACCTGTACGAAGAAAACCGCTGGTATTACGCTTCTAACAAAGTAGGAAGTCTGATAGATGACTACATTAAAAATTGTAGTTGACTTCGTTTTGTAAAAGAAGTATACTCTATTTGTAACTTGATAAACCTATAGGAGGGAAAGACAATGCGAAGAATGGTAACTGTAGAAAGAGTTTGTCCTCACTGCAGCAAAAGGAAGTTTATCGTTGTAGAAGAGGATAAATTCAATAAATGGATAACCGGAGGACTAATCCAGGACGTTTGGCCGGAGAAGTCTCCGGAAGAACGCGAAGAGATTAAAACAGGATTTTGTACGGAGTGCTGGAAAGAACTGTTTGGAGAGGAGGAATAATATGGTAGTAAGAATTAGATATAAGTCCGGAGGGACCATGATCTTTCCGCTGGTAACCGATCTTACTTTAACAGATAGGAAGCTTATCGTATTTCGTAAGTATCCGGACTCCGTTAAAAGTACGCTGGACAACATCGACGAAGAGATTAAAAGAGACGATATCGACAAAATGGAGGTAGTAGGATTATGACGTATGGAGAAAAGTTTAAAGAAGTGTTTGGATACTATCCGGAAGAAATTCCTTGTCCGGACGAATGTCCTAAAGAGTATGAAAACAGATCTTGTGAAGGTTGTAAATACTTTAATTTATCCAAAAACACTACATTCCGTAAAGTAGAGGAGGATACCAAAAATGAAGAAAAAGAAGCTGATAGACAGAGTGATCGACGTAATTTATCTCCCGTTGATATTTATCATTATTTACGGACTGCTAATCCTAGCGAGTATGGTGTAATTTACTCGATCGTAGCTATTAAGATGTTTGAAAGTATGGACGACTTCGAGGACTTTTTAACGCTTGTTTTCGCTAACCTCTTCGCGGTATCGGATAAGTTCGATCCGGAGGTTATGTATAAAGCGCAGCAGATGATCCTAAAACATTATGGAGAGGAGGGATAATATGTTAATCCAGAAGGGAGTCGACGGAACGGTCTACAAAGTCGGCTTTACCAGAGCAAGAAAGAACGGAAAGCGCCGTCATATCGGAACGATCAGAGCGCAGACCTTAGACCGCGCCGTCGAACTGTTTAAACAGATTATCGACGAACACTTAGCAGCTAATAGCGGACAGGCCGGAAAATACGAATTGTGTACCGGAGACTGGTCCGTCATCACACACGAAGAATTATACTAGGAGGAAAACAGATATGCCTAAGAAAAAAGAGGAAAAGAAAGAATTTAAGAACTTCGCAGAGTTTAGTTATGAAGGAACTACGTTTAGCTATACCGGAAGAGTATACAGACCGGAAGAGGGAAAAGGAAAGATCTTAAAGAGTGCGTACGTATCGATCACCCTTAACGGAGTCTTTACTTTAAAAGGCTGCTACTTAAAGGAAACCGAAGAGAGTTACTTATTAAGCTTTCCACAGTATAAGACGAAAGACGGATATAATCCGTATGTGTTCTTAGATAAGGACTTCTATGAGTCTGAAGAGTACGATACCTTAGTTGACACGATCGCGGCTAAAATGGTAGAATTGGCATAGGAATACTCGTTCCCTCGCTTGTCATATAAGTTGATAGTTACACGTAAAAGAGGCCCTGGTGAGGCCTCTTTTACGTTTTAAAATTAAATATCTTTTAAGGCATAGTACCAGGTGTTACGACCTACTATAGCGTCGTCTGATACGCCTAACGATCTCTGTACTTTTAATGTTGCTGCTTCCGTAGCCGGTCCAAAGTCTCCGTCAATGGCTATCTTTAATCCTCTAAGAGTAACGATATACTGCCAGAGCTTAACAGCTTGTCCTTTAGATCCTTTTTTGATGATAGGAAGACAACCGCTACAGGTAACCGTAGGAATTATAGGCTTATCTTGATACGTAAGCCATTTATCCATTTTAGCGTGATACTTCCATTTACCGTTAGCAGGACCACCCTTATATCTTCGTCTTGTACCGTCACTATCTACCCAGGACAGTAACACGTTACGCGTCCAGGATCCGGTACACTCTACTACATTATACATCTTTCCGTTATATTCATAATTTCCTATATAACTTCCTGCGTGACCGGACATATATAAGTATCTGACTTCGTTACCTAAATTGGAGAAGTTTATTTTTACATCGGAGCATTGCTTTAGAAGTTGGGATCCGGTACAGTCTCCGGTTTTACTTAAGTCTCTTTGATAGTAACCAACGGTATTGTTGTTAATATCGTAACCGTTTAAAATGGCCTTTATCAAATTCCAGCAGTCGAAAGATCGTGTACCGTCTTTCGATACATATCCTAAGTTATACGGATACTTGTTATTATATTTTGTTTTCATTTTTGTTAGTTCTATTAAAGCATTTTTATATTCTTCTGTATTCATTTATTCGTTCTCCATTTTGTCTACGAGTCTTTGTAATGCTGCCGTGTTATTGTTTACCGCGTCTGCGAGCTGCTTAGACTCTTCCTTATGTGAAGCGGTAAGCTCTTTTATATCCTGGCGGTATTGCTCGTTTACTTTTGAAAAATACCAGGCAAGCGCTACACAGGCAACGACCGGAAAAATATAGTTGCTTATCATTTGCATAACACCTTCTATAGTCATAGTATCTACCTCCTATATATAAATTCCATTTTGTAGTAGCGATATAATCTGCGAAGCTTCTTCGTCACTCATACCGGAAGTATCGAGCTTAACGACATCGCCCTGGATAAATCCGGAGAAGTCTCTAACGTTTCCGGAAGCGTAGGCCGGACGACCTACCAGCGACTGTAACAGAGTCGGCTCTAACATTTCGTGAATATCAAAACGGAAGAACACGTAACCAGGCATATAATTGCCGATCTGCGCTGTAAAGTTTCCTTTTGTTATCATCGTATTACGTACTCCGCCTTGCTGCTTCGCAGTCTGTAAAGCCTGTGTGGCAGGGATAAGCGACTGTAGCGAACCGGAAGCGAAGCCTGCTACGGATCCGGAAGTCGCTCCGCCTGCGATACCACCTACTAAGGACTGCGCAGCCTGGGTAAGAAGTCTTACCTGCCCCTGCGCCCATTGTGAGAAGTTTGTACCGGTTAAAGGTAACTCCGTACCGATCTCGAACGGTCCGAACTGGTCGCACAAAATACCGTCGCAAAGTGTTACAAAAAGAGCCTGGCCTGTTAAAACGTCTACGTAGTATCTACAGTTTACCTGTTTATTATAATACTTCTTAAAGTCGATCTCTTCCCAGCCGTGATAAGGGATATAAATACTTACCGTGGTGAATGGAGCAAAATCGAGATAGCAGTATTGTACAGGTTTCATAAAGAAGCTTCCGGCGTCTATATAATTAGCAGATAAATTTATAATCTCGTTAAAAGCGTTTTCGAAGTGATGACGATAGGATCCGAACCATACGTCGTTACGTGTAGACTGCGTAGTAACGTTTGCTAAGTTAAACCCGAACGCTTTAATATCGATTACATAGTCGATAGGGTTCGATCCGTAAAGTTCGAGTCCTTTTTTAATATCTTCCCAGAGGTTACTATCATCTGTAAAAAGTACTTCCGCGAGTCTATGGATATCGCTTTTGGATCCGGATAATATGGTAAAGAACGGAGACATAAATCCTCCTCCTCCAAACTCCGTAGCCTCTTCTTCGTCTCCGATCGTTACGTCGTACTCTTTCGTAGATCCCTGTCCTAACTTCGAATAATCGCCTGTAGCGATCGCTTCTTCGGCTTCTTCTCTGTTAGCTGCCAGTCTTATGTTAGTCTGATACTCGATCGGATATACGTAGTTTCCGTCCGGAGGTGTAGTTCCTTTTTTTTGAATATATCTGGATACGGAAGTATAGAACGGTCCGCTGTAAGCTAACGCCTCCTCCGTCCAGGAACTTTCAGGAACATTGTCTGCTACCTGTTCCGGTCCTGGTACATATACGGAAGCTATAACGTCCGGAGCAAGTAGTTTAACTTCGAACGTTTCACCGTCGATATAGAATACGGGTTCTGTGTTCGACTGAAACTTAAGCGTCCTGTATCCGATATTAGAAAGTTCTGTTACGGATCCTCTTACCAGTTCTACGTTTGCGTGCCTGGAAGAATACGTCCATACTTTTGTCTTTTCCGGTTCATATTTTACCAATTCATAGTTAATTGCATTGGCCAGATATAGCAAAGCGGTTTCATCGGACGCGGCGTTTAAATATTGTAACGCTTCCGAATGTGACGCAAATACCGGGATATTCGTCGAAACATAGCCGGTTCCGTTATATGCAATATCCAAACTGTTCATAAATACGCCGCCGGCATCTTCGAAAGTAGTCTCTACCGGTTCGCCGGTATCTAACTTATAGATTTGTTTTCCGGAAAAAACTACAGTTCCGTTCACTCCGGAAACCATACTCTGTATGGAAGTACTCGACTCCCATACGAGAGCTGCTCTTCCGTTTATCGGTCGTAAATGCGGTATAACATCTGTTAATGTATATTTTTCCGTGTGCTGATCGGTTCGTAACTGTGTAAACTCTTCGAAGCCGATAAACATAGTAACTGTTTTATACTGTTCCTGGTCATTACACGTGAAATCAGAAGTTATAGCTAGGCTATTACTTCCATATTGTGACTGTATTGTTTTTGAAGCGATAACGTCTGATAAAGACATAGCGTATTACCTCCCTCCAAGAATAATTAAGTAGTTATTAGTTGCGGTCGCTGTATTAAATACGGTCGGAAGTCTTCTGATAACAGTACGGATCTTTCCGGAGTCTTTAACCATATTGTCTTCTATATAGTTTTCATAATTCGAAGAACTTCTTCCTGCTATAATCTGGCTGTTTAAGATAGCCGACCGGTTAGACATTAAAGGATCGATCTTACCGGATATTTCTAACTGGTTACCGTTTAATACGTTCGGCTCATTGATAAAATAATACTTACCCCACTCCGGAACGTAAGCGAAGTTATAACCGGATACGATAGATCCGTCGAAGTCAAACAGGAATACAGGCGACTGTATATCACATTCGGCTGTAATCTGACAGACTTTTGTCTTCTCGCTCGTTAAATACTTACTTAAAACGTTCGGATTTGAGCTGGTGTGGTATAACTTAATATTGATATTTGGCATAGTTTTAATCCTCCCAGTAAGCTCCTAAAGACTCGATTAAAGTATGGAATACGGTATCCCAGAAAGCAAAGTTACCGTATAACGAGAAAGTATCCCTAAGTAACTCTGTCGACTTTGTTACACCGATATTACCTTTACGCGTTAAAGTATCGGTATGCTGTCCGTATACGCTTGTATCGAGCGCGTGTGTATCCGTGTTCGTATACTGCGCTTCGGAGTCGATTTTCTGGCCGATCGTATCGGAAGTCTTTCCGGTTTCTTTTTCCTGAGCAGCGTCATAACTTACGGAATAATCAGTAGAAGTGTTTGTCTGCGATCCGTTCGTATAAGTCTTAGCGCCTTCCGTATGTTCCCTGTTTCCTTCATTAAACGTATCCGTTTTGGATCCGTAGACTGTAGTCTCTACTCCGTCTACGTTATATAAAGGATTATACTGTAGACTCAAAGCGTAATACAAACGCGCCCAGTTATAAATATAAACCGTAACCGCAGCTAATACCTCATCGTACCATTCTTCGATAATATCCTCCGTAGTCGTACTTACGAAGTCAACGACTCTTTCGCCGTAGTGTTTAACGAAGTATCTGTCGAACTTATTAAACGCTGCTTCGTAGTCTTCGGTAAAGTTCACGCTTACCGGCTGCCCTTCGTCGTCCAGTATAACAGGATAGTCCGTAGTAATTGCTTCCTGTAAAAGAAGAGGAGCAGGTGTAGACTGCGACTTAAGTAATTTGTTGATATCCTTAATTTTCATTATTGCCATTATCTTCTACCTCCTCTTCTACGGTCTCTTCGACTGTCTCTTCCTGTTCTGCTTCGTCGAACGTTCCGTCGTCGATATCTTCGTCCTTCGGTTCGTCAAAAAATACAGGGTTCGGAACGATCTCGATATCGTATCCGGCTTCTCTCATTTCGTCGACAAAAGCTTTTCTGGCTTCCTTCTTAACTAAGTAGTTCATAGTCGTTAAGTCGTCATATTGCTTAATCTCCGGAGAAGTTACCTGCGCTTTTTTATCGATAATCTCTAAGTCAATACCGAAAAAGTTCGAGTCTCTTTTCTCCAGCGTCTGAAAGAAGCTCGATAAATATTGCATTTTTTCTATCTGGTTCGGATCAGTAAGATCGACCGTCTTTAAGTCTTCGAGTAAGCTGGTAACGATAACAGCCGGAAGACCTTTTTTAATCATTGAAAGAGCAAGCTCGATCTGTCTTTTCTGCGAGTCGCTTTCCGCTGCGAACGCTTTCGATAATCTGGAAGCTAGAAGCTGGACTTCGATCGATACGTCGGCCTCTTCTTTCATTTCACTGAACCAGTTTCGCTCGTTATTAAACGGCCTGTATAATCTGGTATTACCGCAGACGATAACCTGTTCGTGTTTCTTTAAAGTGAAAGTCTCCGGATCCGTAGCTAACGTACGACATACGTACGTCGTTAAGTCTCCGTACTTATCCATAACTCCGGTAAAATGTCCGACTACCCAGAGATCCTCTTCTTTGTAATATCCCAGGGATCCGTTCGTAGCGAGATAATATTCCGGATTATATGGAAGCTTTAAAGTATCGGACTTCCATAAAAAGTCGATACTTTCTTTTTCCAGGCTTTGTAACCTGTAATCGCTCTGTTTCATATAAAAACCTCCTATTAGTATAAGAGGCCCACCTGTTAAAGTGAGCCTCTACTTAAGTAGCTACGTAAGTAGCGGTTTAGTTAAGGGTTAAGATAATTGCTGTGTTACGCTCGTCGAGTGCTTCGCTGAGTGCTTCGTCGTGGAAGTAGGTAACGAACGACTCCTCCGGCATATACTTGCTTCTGGTATCTTTCAATTTTGTAGTATAGAAAGCCGTAAATCTATCATAGATGATACCGACTACGTGGTTTACAGAGACTGTAGTTTCGTCTCCTGTCTGTACTTTAACCTGGTCGTGTAAAGATCCGGATCCGATCTGAGGAAGCAGATCCGCTGTAGAGTTCTGCCAGAAGTTAATCGTCCTATACTGACCGCCGATAGAAGTCATCTCGCTATGATATACGGAAGACTGCGCGAAGTCTAAAGCGGTAGCAAATTCGGAAAGAAGGATCGTTCTTGCGTCCTCTTCCGGAGTAAAGGTTGCGATCGTACCGTCGTTATACTTCTCGTTATAATCGGTAATATACTTGCGAAGCTGGATAATAACCTCTTCACACCAAAGTTTAAAGTTCGTATCCTGTTTCCAGTTAGCGATAGTAACGTAACCGGCATCGGTAGAAGCATAATTAAATACGGTATTATACTTCGTAATCAGATCGATTTTGCGGCCGCCTGTATAAGCGCTCTGGATCATCTTAATGATAAGTCCTCTGGCTACTCCGTTTAACTCCATACGGATCGTATTTTCTACGTTTCCTTCGATCATAGCTACCAGTCCCTGTACGTCAGAAGCGTTGTTAAAGGACTTCTTAAACATATCTACGGAGATAGAATGTTTAACTCTAAAGATCACGTCTTTAGTGTAAAGCTTTACAGAGTAGTTCGTACCGTAGAACTTACCGTCGGTATAGTCCGGAGCGTTAGCGCCGGTAACCGGATCGTTAGCAGACTGTAAAGTAAGTGTGTTAGCTGCGGAAGCTCCTAAGAGTTTCGCTTTAACGCGCTGTACCATTCCTCCGAACTCCTCAGCGCTTACAAAGAAGTCGTATGACTCGTCCTTATAAGATCTGGTATCGAAGAAAGTGGAAATAACTCCGACTGCGAAAGCACCCATATAGTCCTTAGCGTCGTCAGCGCTAAGAGAAGATAAAGGCGTACCTACGTCGATAACGTTACGAAGATCTTCGGCGATCGTAATAGGAGATCCGCCGGACTCGCCCTGGCCTAACAGGTTAGGAACGATAGCTGTGTTGATAAGTGTTGCGATCTGTGATAATAGCATAGTTTTAATCCTCCTTATTTAGTGGTTTTCTTTTTGGTTGCTTTGGTTAATGCTGATGCCGGCTTTGTATATAAAATTGTAATATATCTAACGGTGACATCAGTTGCTAATGTTGTTTGAAATTCCATAGCGTCTTTACTTGTTTTTAAATATGATTTTGGGCGGAATATATATTCATCTGTAAGTGAAATCATATCTTCAATTCCTACGATTTTATCAACAGTAAAACCAAGTGATAGATCAGCCGACCAACTAGTTCCGTTTGGAATAGTTAATCCGCTTTCTCCGCAATCAATTGTTAATTGATAAATATCTTTGCCGTCAATCCATTTTCGGCCGGTGTTCTGTTCTGTCGTGGAATAATTAACGCCTCCGGAGGGAGCGTCCATTTTACTCCAGGATCCTTCAACGACTCCAAGGACTTTTCCATTATCGGCAGCGGTTACGTCCGGAAGACCGGAACCTCCGGAAGCCGATAACTTACTAACCTGCTCAGATAGAGCTTTGATGTTGATCGTGTTCATATCTTACCTCCTATTATGTAATTGCCGGTAAGTGAAGAAGCGGTATATCCACTTAAAGAAGCCAAACCGGATTTTGGATCGCCGTAGCGTATCCCTTCACTTAAAAGGTAACATAATCGACTTAATTGGTCAATATTTATTTGACTTATACGGTCAATTATCGGATCCTGGCAGCCGGATAAAAAAGGCAAGGGATATCTTAATAGGCTAGTCCTTT
>AUXO013289219.1_pt1 | contig 13212 bp, 14 predicted proteins | sample 768731 | NCBI WGS metagenome assembly AUXO01 (sample SAMN02715735, study PRJNA202380) | gut metagenome | biome: sheep rumen | host: Ovis aries | place: New Zealand: Palmerston North
TTTTCTACCATACGTGCAAATGTTGGGTTTTCTGATAAAAATCCGAAGCCAGGATGTATTGCATCACAACCTGTTAAACAAGCAGCACTTATTAAGCGCTCCATATTTAAGTAAGAATCCTGAGCAGATGCTTCACCAATACATACAGTTTCATTAGCTAATTCCTTATGTAACGCATGCTCATCAGCCTTAGAATATACTGCAACAGTCTCTATTCCTAATTCCTTACAGGCTCTTATGATTCTTACAGCTATTTCACCTCGGTTCGCAATTAGTATTTTCTTAAACATAATTATTCACCTATCTTAAATAGCTTTTGACCGTATTCAACCATTGAACCGTCTTCAACAAGTACAGCTAAGATTTTACCATCAGTTGTTGCAGTAATTTCGTTCATAACCTTCATAGCTTCAATCATACAAAGCTTTTGTCCCTTATGAACAACATCTCCTACCTTTACTAATGCAGCTGCATTTGCAGTAGGACCTTGATGGAATGTACCTACAAGTGGTGATGTTATATATTTTGCATTGTCATCATCATTTACTTTTGTATTTTCATTTGATGCATTTGTATTATTATTATTTTTTACTTCAGTTGTAGGATAAGCCATTGGTGTAGATACAACTTGTGGTTCATCAAAATTACGCTTATCAAATTTAACCTTTAAACCTTCAACTTCAACTTCCATAACTGTTAAGGATGATTTTTCAAATAATTCAACTAATTTTTCTATATCATTAAAATTTTTCATTATTACTTCTTCTCCCTTATCTTCTTTTCAACTAAATCAACAACATCAGAAACATATTTTAAATTTTCAATATCTTCCCAATCAATTGAAATATTAAACTCTTCTTCTAAATATAAAATTAATTCTACTGCATATAAAGAATCTATTCCTAAATCTTCTTTTAATAATGCATCAGGAGTTATTTTATCTTTATCACAATTAGCATTTTCTATAAGAAGTCTTTTAATTTCTTCAAACATTCTTACCGCCTCCCATTTATTTTAAATTCTTACCTTTTTCTTCCTCTTCAGTCCAAAAATTATCTAAAAATACCTTATATCCACTTTCAGTAAATGGTGGTTTTAATAGATTATCTTCTGTTTCTTTTGATAACTTACCATTTTTTGCAAATTCAATACCAGCTTCCTTGAATTTACTTAAATATCTTGTAATCTTCTTTTCATTCTTTAGATCAATTAATGTTTTTAATTGTGGTACTCCAATAAATGTATATTCACCCTTACCACAAATATAATCATATTGCATCTTTAAAGGCTCATATATAGTACTTGCCTCTGTATATGCACAGCTTGAAATTATAACAAAGCGTCTTTCTGGCTTTGGATTTCTAATTCCATGGAAGCTTTTACCATCCTCTGGTGCACCTTGTCCTCTATAAGTATTCATCATAGAAAGCATTCTATCTGTAAATACCTTCATAGTACCAGGCATTCCAAAGAAAAATAATGGATATGATTCAATAAATATATCTGCTTCTTCAATTTTAGCCTTAAAAGATGGAATATCATCATTTTTTATAACGCATTCTCCTGCAGTTCTTCCCCAGCAAGATAAGCAACCTGTACAAGGTTTAATATTTAATGAAGAAAGATTTACATATTCAACTTCATATTCACCACTCTCAATTAAGCCATCAACAAATGCCTTAGTTACAGTTAATGTACTACTATTTTCATTTTTAGGACTTCCGTTCAATACTAAAATCTTCTTCATAAATACCACCTTTTAATTTTTAGCCATAAATCTTTGATTTATCAGCACTAGTAAAAGTCATAGTTCCTTTTGCTCTTAATTCGTTATCAACCATTACCTTTGCATCAAATACTGCAAGAGGTCCCATGGTTTTTGATAATGTAACAGTTATATCTAAAACATCACCAGGGATAACAGGCTTTGCAAATTTAAAATTATCAACCTTAACTATTACATATAATTTTTCTTCATCAGATGCATCAGTATCAAATACAAATGAGCATAACTGAGCACATGATTCAATAATTAATACACCAGGCATAATTGGTGCTCCTGGGAAATGTCCCATAAAATATGGTTCATTAACAGAAACACACTTAGTACCTCTAGCCATAACACCTGGTTCTAATTCTATAACACGTTCAATCATTTGGAATGGTGGACGTTGTTTAATCTTTTTATTAATATCATTAATGTTTAACATTATAGTGATAAACCTCCATCAATTGTAATTACTTGTCCTGTAACATATGAAAGCTTATCATCACATAATGTTAATACAAGATTTGCAACATCATCAACACTACCAAATCTACCTTCTGGAATGTGCTTAATATATTCTTCTTTTTTATCTTCAGGAATTGCATCCATCATTTCAGTTAAAATGAATCCAGGAGCAATTGCGTTACATCTAACTCCATAAGGAGCCATTTCCTTTGCAAGAGTTCTAGTAAACTGATTTACAGCACCCTTTGTTGCTGAATATACAGTTTGACCTGGAATTGAATATGTACCAGAAACTGATGACATATTAATAATAACTCCACTCTTTTTTCTAAACATCTTTAATCCAACCTGCTGAGCCATATAGAAATAACCCTTAACATTTAAATCAAAGCATTTATCTAAATTTTCACTAGACATAGTCAATAAGAATTCATCTCTTGCAATACCAGCGTTGTTTACTAATACATCAATTTGCTTATATGTATTATAAACTTCCTTAACCATTGCCTTAACCTCATCAAGCTTAGAAACGTCAGCTTTATAAATCATACCATCGCCACCATTAGCTTTAATGATATCTAAAACTTCTTGAGCTTTTGCTTCACTTGAAGAATAATTTATAACAACTGTATAACCATTGCTTCCAAGAGTAATAGCACATGCTCTACCTATTCCTCTTGATGCACCTGTAACGATTGCAACCTTCATAATTTTATCCTCCTTACTTAGATACAACTATTGCAGTATATGAACCTGCTGCACCATATGATGTAACTAAGATATTCTTTAATTCCTTATTTTTGAAATTCTTCTTTTCTGCCTTACCAGATGTAATGTAATATGCATCCTTATGAGATAATTTACCACTTAATACTAATGATGCATCAAGTACCTGCGCCATTGCACCACCGGCTCTTGCTTCACCTAAGTTTTCCTTTATCGCAAATAAAGGAGTTTCATTAATCTTATCCTTAAATACTTTAGATAAAACATTTACTTCAATATCATCAATATCCTTATAACCATTTGCGAATGATTCAACTGCATCTATATCATCAATTGTTAAATTAGCATCCTTTAACGCAAGATTAATTGCCTTTTCTAAAGCTATATCAGTACCTTTAATTTCTGAATATCTAACAGATTCATGAGCCATACCATATCCTGTAATATAGGCATAGATATTTGCTCCTCTTTCTTTAGCTTTAGATTCATTTTCTAATATTAAAGATACTGCTGCATCAGATAATGTAAATCCATTCTTATTACCTTCAAATGGTACTGTTGTAGAATTAGATACTAATCCTAATTTATTAAATAATTCAGTTGATACTTCTGTGTTTTCATCAATACCAGTAGTTAAAATAGTATCATTAACACCATTTCTTAATACATCAACTGCATAAGCAACTGATTGTAAACCTGCTTGTGCACCATTTGTAACAGTTACATTGTAACCTTTAATGCCAGAACAAATAGATAAATATCCACCTGCTGCATTATATACAGTATTAGGGAAATTGAATGCACTACCATTCTCATTACCCTTTTCATAAATATTTTCTTGGAATTGGCAGCATGTTGATAATGCACCTTCAGATGTACCAACAACAATACCAATATTCTTATCATTTTCATCTGTTACTGTAATACCTGCATTTTTTAATGCTTGCATACCAGAAATAGCTTGCATCTTAGATAAATTATCAAGCTTACGATAGAATGCTCTTTTTAAGCCAACTGTATCAAATAAGCTATCTTCATATGCAGTATGGATAGATGATAAAGATGGTTTAAATGTATTAATATTTGAAATATATTCATCAACATTATTAGATAATGGAGTTAAAACACCAAATCCTGTTACTGCAACCTTATCCTTATAATCATTTACTTTAACATCACCAGGATGATCAGCAAATACTATAGATGCATCATTTCCACCGAATGCATAGTTATTTGACATAACTGTATGTAATTCTTTTTTATGAGCCTTATTAGGTACAAAATCAATTTGACCTGCTCTTTCTTTTAATGTTTCTAAATCAGCATCACTAAATCCTAATGTAGGTAATACTACTTGGTCAGTTAAGCATCTAATTGTAAATACAGCTTCAACTGCACCAGCAGCACCTAAGCAGTGTCCAACCATTGCCTTAGTTGATGAAATTGATAAATTATCATTTTGTCCATCAAATACCTTATGTGCTCCTAAGAACTCAGATTCATCATTCTTATGAGTACCTGTACCATGGGCATTAATATATGAAATATCCTTTTTTGTAACGCCAGATGTCTTAATTGCATTTTCCATTGCAACAACTTGCATCATAGCATCATCTCTTGGAGCTGTAATATGGTGTGCATCAGATGTAACACCTTGTCCTAAAACTTCACAATAAATGTGTGCTCCTCTTTTCTTAGCGTGTTCATATGATTCAACAACTAAAACACCAGCACCTTCACCTAAAGTAATACCTGATAAATGGTTAAATGGTGAACATCCATCTGGGTCTAATGCATGTAATGCTAAGAATCCGGCATAAGGTACTGATGCAAATGAATCAGAACCACCAGCTAAAACAATATCAGCCTTACCAGCACGAATTAAATCACATGCATATGCAATTGAAATAGTACCTGCAGCACACGCATTTGCAACGTTTGTAACAACACCACCTGCATGATGTACTAATGCAACATCATTTGCAATAGTACCGATAGGCATTCTTAAAACATCTTCTTTAGTTTTGCCATTCTTATAATATCCTTCAATAGAAACAGCACCACCAACACAAGATCCCATAATTACAGAAACTCTTTCTGAATTATTGAAATCATCTAATCCAGCATCAGCTACTGCTTCTTTTGATGCAGTAATTGCAAGCTTAGAAACTCTATCCATTCCTTCAGTGCCAGGGATATCCATATTAAAGTTCTTTACCTCAGCACCAAGCTTTGAATAACAGTTATCTGTACAAACTGATTTAGCTTCTTCAATTCCGCTTTTTCCTTCTTTTGCAGCCTTAATGCATTCTTCTACATTATGGCCAATTGCACTAATCATACCTAAACCAGTTATAACTACTCTATCCTTATCTAAAGTCATATTATTTCTCCTTATAATTAAATAAAAACTATATTAATAAAAAAGATTGCAAGCTTATACTGGCCTGCAATCATAAAAATCTTAATTTTGATGAGCTAAAATATAAGCTGTTAATGTATTAACACTTTGGAAATGTTCTCTATCAACACCAGTCATAGAAACACCGAAATTGTCATCAATACAAGAAATTAATTCGATTGAATCAATTGAGTCAAGACCGATTTCATCACCAAATAATTCTGAATCATCTTGTAATGCATCTCCATCAACACCTAATTCATCAACTAAAAATTTTTTTAATACGTCCTTAATTTGCTTCTCTTCCATCTTAAAAATTTCCTTTCAAATAAGAGCTTTAAAATATTATTATTTTATCGGTTAAAATAAAAACCAATGTTATTATATCTTTTATAATATAAAATGTCAAGCGCGCTAAACTTTTATTAATACTAAATATTGAATTTTTTGTTCATTTTGAAACAAAAAATAATCTAATTTATAAAAAACGCCCTAATGTTTACAAAAAACACTAGGGTTTATATCATCCATTTATATCTTTATTGATTTTTAATGATATTTCATACGAATAATTCTTAAGAATTTCTTCTACAATACTTAATAATTCTAAATATTCTTCAAGAAAAGGAAGAGATATTAATTCTTCCTTTTTTTGATTATATTTTTTAACTAAAGATTCATAATTTAAATCTTTATGAACTTTCGCATAAACAAGCTTATGCTGTAAATCTAAAACCTCATCTAAGCTTTTACGAACATTTTCATTCTTATCAATTAAAGGCTCAAGTTCCTTTATTCTTTTTACTTCTTCTAATGAATTAAAATATTCTTTAATTTCATCTAAATTATTCATTAACTAATTCACCAATCATAAACCAAGATTTAACTTCAGTTACATGAACTTTAACAAATTTTCCAACTAAAGATAAATCCTCACTCTTAAAATGGCAAACCTTGTTATGTTCTGTATATCCCATCAACATACCATTACCATTTTTAGAAACACCATCGACTAATACATTAACTGTTGTATCTAAGAATCTCTTATGACCATCATAATATCCCTTATTTACAACTTCCATTAATCTATTTAATCTATCATGCTTTTCTTCTTCAGTCAATGGATTTGGCCATGTTGCAGCTGGAGTACCTTCTCTTGGAGAATATATAAATGTATATGCTCCTTCAAATTTAGCTTCTTCTACAAATGTTAATGTGTCTTGGAATTGTTCTTCAGTTTCTCCTGGGAATGCAACTATTAAATCTGTTGTAATAGAAACATCTGGCACATAGCTTCTTAATTCATTAACCTTACTTAAAAAGATTTCTCTTGTGTATTTTCTATTCATTCTCTTTAAAACTTCATTATTACCAGACTGACTTGCTAAATGTAGATGTGGCATAACTGATTTACAATCACGCATAGCCATCATTGTCTTAGTATCTAAATCTCTTGGATGAGAAGATGTGAATCTAACTCTTTTAATTCCTGTTTTATCAATATCATATAATAAGTCACCAAATGTATAATCATTTCCTAAATCCTTACCATATGCATCAACATTTTGTCCAAGTAATGTTACTTCTTGGTAACCATCTCTTACAAGTCCTCTAATTTCTTCTAAGATATCATCTTTAGATCTTGAACGTTCTCTACCTCTTGTATAAGGAACAATACAATATGTACAGAATTCATCGCATCCAAACATAATATTAACCCATGCTTTATGCTTAAATTCTCTTTTTACAGGTGCACCCTCTAAGATATTACCTTCAGTAGATAAAACCTCAAAAACACGCTGATTTAGCTTGTGAGCCTTATAAATTAAATCTAATAAGTGATGTTGGTTATGAGTACCTAATACAATATCTACAAATCTATATGATTCTTCTAACTTTTTAGTTGCATTTTCTTCTTGAGGCATACAACCAACAATACCGATAATCATATCTGGATGTGCTACTTTTCTACTCTTTAATTGACCTAGTACACCCCAGATTCTTTGTTCTGCATTTTCTCTTATTGCACATGTATTTAATAAAACTACATCTGCATCGTATGGATCTTCTGCATGCTTATATCCAACAGACTCTAAGATACCTGCAAGCTGTTCTGATGCAGCCTCATTACCTTGACATCCATAAGTAAAAATATGATATGTTTTACCTAAGCCCATACCTAAATATTCATTTTTTGTTTCATAATGAATTGTTTCAACTGCTATATTTCTTCTTAAACGAGCTTTCTTTAAATCAGGAAGTTCTAATTTTACCTTTTCTTTTTTCATATAAATCACCGAAAGAATTATACACTAGTTATTAATATAAATCTAGTAATTATATTTTTTTAATACCCTTTCAATAGTATTTTTATTACCATTTAAATCTAGTATAACTCCACCTAACACTGCAACTCCTGTTTTTGCAACCTTAAGTGGTTGAAAAACACCACTTCTAAAACGTTCAATTACCATATCCATATCATCACCTAATATAGAGTTATAATCTCCAACCATTCCCATATCAGTAATAAAGCATGTGTTATTATATACCATTTCATCAGATGTTTGAGTATGAGTATGGGAACCTAATACTGCATCAACTTTTCCAGAAAAATCATAAAAGAACGCTTTTTTCTCTGATGTTGCATCAGCATGAAAATCAACAATTATATGATCTGCTTTAATGCTTTCTAATAAATTATCCATAGTTTTAAAGGGATCATCTAAAGGTGTGTTTTGATATACTCTTCCCATCATATTAACTAATGCAATTACTTTATCATTATATTTTATATACAAAACCTTTTTTCCGACCTTGCATGGAATATTTGCAGGAATACATAATGTTGTTTCAGGCTTATCCATATAATCAAATATTTCTTTTTTAGAAAATGTATGATTTCCCATACTAAATCCAGCAATGCCTAATGATTTTAACTGCTTATAATGCTTTTCTGATAATCCCTTACCAGATGTAACATTTTCAGCATTAGCTAAAACTAAATTTACTTTATATTCTTGTTTTAATTCTGGTAAATGACGTTCTAATACAGATATCATATTTTCACCAACGATGTCACCTAAATAAAGTATTCTCATTTTTTACCTCCATAAGTCAAGAAAAAGAGTGGATGCCCACTCTTTTTAGAATTATTTTGCAGTATCAGTTGCTCTTGTTTCTCTTACTACTGTTACTTTAATTGTACCTGGATATTGAAGATTCTTTTCGATTTCCTCTTTTACCTGGTGAGCAATAGCAAATGTTGAAAGGTCATCAACTAATTCAGGGTTAACAATAACTCTGATTTCACGGCCTGCTTGAATAGCAAAGCTTGATTGAACACCCTTGATATTATTAGAAATATTTTCTAATGCTTCAAGTCTCTTAGTATAATTTTCTAAGCTGTCTGATCTAGCACCTGGTCTTGCACTTGATAATGCATCAGCTGCTGCAACTAGTACAGCAATAATTGAATGTGGTGCAACATCCTCATGATGTGAAGCTATTGCATCAATAACTTCCTTAGGTTCATGATATTTAGTTGCAAGTTCAACACCAATTTGAACGTGGCTACCTTCAATTTCATGGTCAACTGCCTTACCAATATCGTGTAATAGACCTGCACGTCTTGCAAGAGTTTCATTCTCTCCAATTTCTGCAGCCATCTTACCAGCAAGCATACCAGTTTCTATAGAATGCTTTAATACATTTTGTCCATATGATGTACGGAAATGTAATCTTCCTAATAATCTTACTAAATCTGGGTGCATTTTACCTACTCCACATTGGAATAATGCATCTTCACCCTTCTCACGCATAATCATTTCTACATCATTTCTACATCTTTCAACTACTTCTTCAATTCTAGCTGGGTGAATTCTTCCATCACTTACTAAAATTTCTAAAGAGCGTTTTGCAATTTCTCTTCTAACAGGGTCAAATCCAGATAATACAACTGCTTCTGGTGTATCATCAATAATTAAATCTACTCCTGTTAAAGATTCTAAAGCACGGATATTTCTACCTTCTCTACCAATAATTCTACCCTTCATACCTTCATCAGGTAATGATACTGTTGTTACAGTTACCTCGCCTGCAGTCTCACCTGCATACTTTTGCATTGCAAGAGCAAGAATATTCTTAGCTTTAGATTTAACTTCATCTCTAGCTTTTTCTTCCTCTTCCTTAATGTAGGTAGCAATCTCTTCTTTAATACTTTCACGAACTTGAGCCATGATAAGCTTCTTAGCTTCCTCCTGACTTAATTCTGCAATTTCAGAAAGTTTCTTTTCCTGAGCTCTTAAAATTGCTTCAACCTTATTATTTTGTTGTTCTAATTCTGCTTTTTGTTGATCAATCTTATTTTCTTTTAGATTTAAGTTTTCTTCTCTCTTATCTAAATTAGCTGATCTACGGTCCAAAGTCTCTTCACGTTGATTCAACTTGTTTTCAAGTTCAACGACTGTAGACTTCCTTTCCCTAATATCTGATTCAGCATCTTTCTTTAAAGAGGCAATTTCTTCTTTAGCTTCTTGAAGTTTTTGCTTCTTTATTTTTTCTGCTTCCTCATTGGCATTGTTAATTATTTCTTCAGCATTTGCCTTTGCTGAAGTTCCAATTTTTTCATTTCTTTTTGAAATAAAACGGTAACTTATAAAAGCACCTAATAAAGCACCTAAAATAACACCCAAAATAATAAGGATAATGGCTAAAACTATATCCATTAATATATCCTCCTTATTATATTGTGTAAACAAAACTTTACTTTTTCATTATACTTTTTTTTGTATCAATAGTCAATGTAAAATCCCATTTTTAAATCTAATTAGTCCACTTTTTTTGAAACGCTTACATAAAATATGTAAAAAAGCCCTATATTTATTACTCTTTTATTTATATTAAGTATGTAATTTAAAAGAATATTTGATATAATAATATTCGTGAGGTGAGATTAAATGTCTAAAAGTGATATGGATTCTAAAAAAGAATCTACTAAATTCCATTTTGGTAGAAATTTATTATCAGTAATTATAGTATTATCAGGTATCGCTGTAATATTATTTGCTGTATTTTTTGTAAGAGGTATCATTAATTTTTCAAAGAACAAAGCTACTGCCTTTGTAACAGGTGAACCTGTAACAACTTATAGTACAGTAGATTTTGAAGGTAAAATATTTAATGATATTGAATATATTTCATCTGAAACTGATTTATTCTCATATACATTTGAATGTACAGATTGGGATACAACATCAGATAATTATGATAAAGTAGATTTCGTATTAAAAGTAACATGGAAAGATTCAGCAAATCTACCATTATTCAGATTAAATAACACAGATAATCTAAAACATTCTATATTTGCTGAAGTATGTGTATTATCTAATGTTGGTGCTTATACTAAATATTCTTCTATTTCAACCGCAAATATCAATATGAATGTAAATAAAGGATTAGTTACATTAAAATTTACTGATGTTGAAGTTGAAAAATTCCCTAAATCAACATATGAATTCCCATTCTTCTATAAAAAGGAATTACCACAAGTATATGTAGATATATTCTATTTTACAGATAACCAATTATCAACTTATAAGAATTATGGTTTAAAATATAATTATACAGATTTAGGAATTACATCTGGTGGTATTAAAGCGTAAAAGGAGTTTAAAACTCCTTTTTTTATTGCAATAAAAAAGAACTGTTAAGAAACTAAAAATCTTAACAGCTCCTATTATAAATATAAAATTTTACTTTGAATCTTGAGTGTATTTAATGTTTTGTACAACTACATGTGTATTAACAACATTAAGCTCATCTTCATTTTCACCAACACCAGATAATAATAAACCAGCATTGAATACAGATACTCTACTATTTAAATCTGCTACAACAGAAACTCTTGATGCGAAATCAACAACTGTTTCTTCTTTTTGATCTGCATCAAAGAAATTAAATCCAAAGAAACCTTCAACTTGATTGCAATAAGATGTTACCTTTAACATAATTGTAATATCATTTTCTCTTGCGAAATTTAAAATTACATCCTTATAAACACTAACAAATTCAAATAATGTGTCAACCTTTGAATTATAAGGTAAGAAATAGAATAAACAATCTTCGTTTTCAATTTCCTTATATTCTGCTTCATCCTTCTTCATTAATTCTACATCCTTAGATATTGCATTAATTGCACCAGCTTGGCTTGCATAAACTGCCTTATTTGCTTCGTAATCCTTACAAGCATTTTCTAAGTTATAGTAATTTAAGCTTCCTAATACTTCAAATTCATTATCCTTTAATAATTTAATGAATGCTTCAACACAAGACTTATCAATTGTTGCTTCAAGAACAAATTTATTTCTTGCAGATAAAGGCATAACATTTAAGAATTCTTGATATCTTTCACCAAAAGAAGCAAAGCTTCTTCTTAAGCCCTTTTTATTATAAATCTTTGCATTTCTTTCGAATAAAGAAACAGAAATTTCAACAGGTTGCTCTTGAACTTTTCTAGCTTGATTCTGTCTTGCTATCTTTTCTTTAGCCTCTTGTAATGCTTTTTCATTTTTATTATTCTTTGTTGCCATAATAATTAACCTCTCAATTAAACTTTCTTTGATTATATCAAATTTTATTGTTAAAGGCAATAATTTTAGCTATTTACATGTAAAATTAACTTTACTTTTTTTAAAAAAAGTTTTATCATATAAAAGGTGATTGAAAAATGAAAATTAGAGTTAAAGATATTTGTTTGATGGCAACAATGCTTGCTGTATTAATTGTATGTTCAAAAATAACAATTCCAACTGGACTTGTACCTATTACATTACAAACATTTGCAGTTGTAATTATCGCATTAATTTTAGGCTTTACTAAATCTACTATCGTTATTGTTACATATATTGTAATGGGATTAATTGGTATACCAGTATTCTCTTCTGGTGGTGGATTTGATTATATTTTTAAACCATCATTTGGATATATATTAGGCTTTGTATTCCAAGCTATGATTATTTCTTTAGCATGTAAATCCGAAAAAAGATGGTTAAAATACGTATTATCAATTGTAGGATTACTAGTTGATTATGCATTTGGAACTATTTATTTTGCAATGATTGAAATGTATTACTTAAATACTCCTAAGGATATTTTATTTATATTAAATGTATGTGTTAACTACTTCTATATTTTTGATATTATAAAAATAGTTATTGCATGTGTAATTTATTCTAGAGTTAAAAATATTATTTGGGCAAGTGATGATGAATATAAGGAATCACTTGTAACTAATGTAAATCAAAAAGAAAGCATTTAAGTGCTTTCTTTTTTTAATCATATAAACTTTTTATCAAATTTAATCTTACCATAAATCTATCTTCTATATACTTAGGTATATAAATTTCTATTTTAAATAATCTTTGGGTCAAATAATATGAAAATGCCATCGCATCTATTTCTATATTTTGATCTAAAAATTTATAATCAGTATCTATATTAGATGAAGGTCTTATATAATTCTTAAATTCATATTCCCACTTGTCACATAAATTTATATCTTCTATATATAAATTATTATCTTTAAGCTTATCTTTAAAATTAATTTGTACATATTGGTAAAAATGTCTTGCTTCATGAAATGCTTGAGATACTAATTCTAATAAAGATGCACTATTAAAATATGACTCTTTAAATAATATAGAATTATCACTACTTCTGAATTCAGAATCATCCATATCTATATTATTTAATATTTTTATATCTAGTAGATTTTTTTCAAATCCAATTATTTTATACATTATATTTAATGCATTTAAAATATCATTTATCTTTTCTTCTCTTGTCATATATA
>AUXO014216394.1_pt1 | contig 13208 bp, 11 predicted proteins | sample 768731 | NCBI WGS metagenome assembly AUXO01 (sample SAMN02715735, study PRJNA202380) | gut metagenome | biome: sheep rumen | host: Ovis aries | place: New Zealand: Palmerston North
AAGTTACCTTTTCCAAGTTTAACATTCTGGAGTATTTTTGCTGTATTATGGATTAACTCTTGGAATTCACCACCTCTACTTATAATGTCTTCCATGCACTTTCGACGCGAATGCCCACCTATAGAAGACACAAACACGTCGTCTGGTTGAGGTATATAATCCTTAATTGTGCCCAATAATGGCGGATAATTCTCAAAACCATCTAAGGCGTTAAGATCATCATCTATAAATCCCTTGATTATATATTCAGTTCCATAACCAATACATTCCAAAGCATTGCTATAGATGGTACGTCCCATACCACCCGCACCTATTATTATTAAATTCTTCATTACTTCTCTTTTAATTCTTCAAAGATATTTATTAATTTCTTTGCTATTGATTCTGGGGCAAATCTTTTCAAACATTCAATCGAAATATAGTCCCTATCATAGTTGTTTGTATTGTAATACATATCTATCATCGCAGTACTCAATGCTTTAGCATTGCCAATAGGAACAAGTTTACCATTTTGGTCATTAACGATTTCCTCAGGACCACCACATGCCGTAGCGATAACGGGCACCCCTTGCGACAATGCTTCTATGCAAGCCACCCCGAATGTCTCTGCTTTAGAAGAAAGAACATAAGCATGACTTGAATATAACAGCTCCCTTATTTCTTGTTTGTTTTTTCTTCCAACAAGCAAAATTACTTCTCGAAGCCCAAACTTGTCTATAGTCGTTTGCAATTTGTCCTTTTCAGTACCATCCCCTATAATTAATAGTTTGCATCCTTTCCCAGCTAGGCCGGAATTTGCAAATGCCTCAATAAGCAGGTCATAACACTTTATTGGTAACAAGTTTCCTACTGATATAAAAGTGAAACTATCAGAATTATTTCTAGCATTTGCAGGCTTAGAAAGAAATTCTGGGCCAAGCATATCATTTACGACTATTGAGTCTATCTGGAAGTGCCTTATTATATGATGCCGTAGCGATTCTGACACAGCGAGTAGTTTATCAACATTTGAATACGCAATGTTTCCCCAAAAACGCGCTAAAAGCGTCAACTTTTCAACTGTCAATCCACTCCAATGTTCTATTCCAACCAATGGAATGTTATATTTCCTTTTTAGAATAGTTGCGTAAGAGATATTCCACATATAATGCGCATAAACCACATCTGGCTTTCCGTGTTCATTCTCATAACAACGATATAGTTTATCGAGCAATTTCATCTCTACTAATTGCAGAAGATGACAAGTCCATTTCGAATATCCCCATTTCATTGGCATGATAAAGATACCATACACATCAAGCCCATTTACCCTTTTCTTTCTAATACCAATAGGTCTCCAATATGTACGGAATCTCCCATCTACATACAATATAGACACTTCATGTCCTAACTTTGAAAGTGCAATGGCTTGATCTCGTTCAAAACAGCCGAATTGAGGTTCTCTTTTATCAGGATATCCATTCGCCACAATTAGTACTTTCATTCTATAATTGAATTTTTAATTGCATTAAGATACCCATGACCAAACTTAAGATCAGGCTCTACATAATTACCTTCTGCCCATTCGTTCCATGATTTCAAGAAGAGTATCTTATGTTCGTCTGATTTGTTTTTCACCAATTCCAATGCTTTTTTTATCGTTTCCTGAAAATACTCTGGACGTGAATTATGATATATACCATTCACTCCTGAACGTGGACTTCTATCCCATTGAGGTAATAATGAGGGATATACATTTTCACGTTTATCTTCTTCTACATAGTAATTCTTCATTACTTTACGATAATCGTAAATATTGGGAATTTTTACATTAAACCTATATGCCAACATCCTTTGAAAGGCAAACCAATACTTGTTCTTTGACATCACCTCTGCCCGCCACGTACCTAACGACGCAACAGCATCAAAACCTTTTACATCTATAACATAATCATAGTATTTACCAGCCTCGTCTGTAGCAAAGTATCCTTTAGTAAAGTTATTTCCTTCATTGTCTTTTAAAGGTCTTCCGTTTGTATTTTGGATATTGGCAACAAAGTGTATTCCTGGCAGACCTGCTTCTTTAGCTAATTTTCTCCAACAAGAAATGAAATCAGCAGGCAATTCTATCGGGTCAAATATCAAGAACAATGGTTTTCCATCGACTGTAATATATCGCTTATCTTTAAATGCAGGTAGCACATACTCAAAATGTTTGCGATAATCTTCCTCTCCGAGATATTTCATCTCTGCTATCATTTCATTTCTTTGTTTTCCGTCATTAGTCCAGGTACTTGTCTTCCATGAATGATTTGCCCAACCTAAACTAAAAGGAAAATCTGGTTTCCCGCTTTTAAGAACTTCTGCAAATGGACGTTCCAAAAGCATCTTACCCCCACCGAACCAATAATGCCAGTAGCAGAAGCCCTCAATACCAGCATCACGCGCCATATCTGCCTGTGCCTCTCGAACTTCTGGCATACGTAAATCATAGTAACCCAAATCTGCAGGAACTCTTGGCTGATAATGTCCTTTGAAAAGTGGTTTAGCCTTACCTACATTTGTCCATTCTGTAAACCCCTTTCCCCACCATTTGTCATTTTCTGGTATTGGGTGAAATTGGGGCAAGTATAATGCTATAACTCTTGCCTTCATTCTATTATTCATTTACAATACTTGTGATATATTTTGTCAATTCTATTTACAATTCCAGGTATCTGGGACTCTTGGAGGTTATTGATCATATAAGTTTGGTCTACACCTAATCCGTTATTTACAAATGCTCCCTCAAACTTATAACTATATGCTAATCCAAATACAGGCGTGTTTGTATAAATAGCAGCAAAGTTAGCATGCATTCTAGTTCCGATAAAGAATGACATCTTACTAATTAAATATTTTACTTGTGGAGATATCAAATCCTTATCAACAAGAATGACATTGCTTTTATCCTCTAATTTTTCATATACCTCCCTACAAGCAACCATATCATCATTATTTTCGTCTGGTGTCAAATAATTATAAGAGTGAGGTATTAAGTAAACAGGATGCCCAGTGGTTCTGAAATATCTAATTATCTCAAAAATTAATTGAGGATAAGCATCAAATTCTCCTGCCAGTTTTTTAAAATTATTCGAATAAGCTAATCCGCTGACATTTAGACCGATGGCATTAGGTTTTATTTCTATCTCCCACGGGAGCGGCTTCATGAAAGCAGATAAATCCTTTGTCTTTGTGTACGGAATATTCAATTTGTTCAATTCTTCAACAAATTTTTCATCCCTGACATAAACACTATCTGCATAATCTAATAATTCTTTTGCATATTCATAATTACATTTCTTTTGAAATGGCCCTATCGTCTGAGGCAATATCAGCAAGGGTATATTAAGTCTTTTAATTACTTTCGTTTGGTTATATCTCAATTGCAATGCGAGATCCCCATATATATCAGAAAAACCATCTCCACCGTAATCTGCCGCTTCATAGGCAACATTTCTAATCATTCTTCCAAATTTGGTAAAGGGTAAAACGATTCCCCATTTTACGCAAAGACGTTGTTGCAGGAAAAACACTGGAACAATATGGCTTTTACAAGGTTTACCATCTATTTCATTGTTTTCATCTGTCGTTTTCCGATACTCCTTCTTAAAGGGATTTTTATAAAAAACAAATGATACAATTTCATGATTATCATTCATTAGTCCCTTTTCCTTCAGGAAGGAAACTGCGCCAATATTTAACGCCGTATTTCCTCTATTAGGTTGGTGGATACTGAAATTTTTGATGATGATATATTTCTTTCGCAGGTCTTCTGGACCTATTTTCCTACTCTTTCCCATCTATATGTTTATAAGTGTTTATACAATAATAAAGATAGTTTATCAGATTTTCCCTTTTAGAACACGTTTCACCGTGCCGATGAAACGAAACGCCTTTTGCTTTAGAGGAAATCCCTTGGCAAAATAGCGAAGTTTCTTATTATCATAATTGGGGCAAACTCTTCCGCATGCTCTCAACGCCCATTTATATACTATCAGCGAAGCCTTGCGCGTGTAATGATAAGGTTGTATCTTCCGTAATTGATCTTTGTTTGGGTCAAACGTTTCTAAATCCACACAACCCGCAAGTTCTGTTTCTCTCAATAAAGATGCGCCGGCTTCTGTTCGGGCAAAAATCACATTCCTACCAGGGCGCTCCGTGAAATCAGGTTTTCCATTACACCCCAGATACCAGGCATCACCACAAGAAATATCAGCTAACTCGCCCGTTCCGTCTGCACAAAACCTACATATTTTCCTTACATCTCGGCCAAGAATCGTCATCCACGATGTCTCATAGTCCATTTGCTGTTTTGACCCGTCTTTCATTGTAAGGGTGGCATAACCTGGCCATCCGTTTCCGCGGTACTGTAAATCTTTACAATCTGACAGGCGCTCTCCTCCCAATGCCTTCACTAATCTGTTATTGGCATCTATACTTGGCATTCCTGCACAGAAAAAAGAGAATAGATACTTTACCATCTCTTGTATCTTTTGATTCTCTTCATTCATAAAAATACGGAGTGCAGATACATCACATGGTTTCCCAACAAAAGCATACTTTTTGCCTTCGCGTAAAAGCTCGACTAGGTTCATAAGCGGACTGGAGGTCGTATATCTAGAGCCCATGCACGACATAACATCTTCTTTAGTGTAACTGATAACGGTTTCCGTTTTGCGTATGTCATCATTTGCTCGGCGTGTCTGGATAATACCATCTACTATGCCTTTCTCTAGCAGATAGCAACAGATAGAGGTCAATACCCCTCCACTTGACGAGCCTTTCCGTATCTTTTCATCAGCAGACCATCCCAAATTGCAGCTTTTATAGGTACCCCATATTGTTCCGTCTTGATATTTCTTCAATGCATGCCCGCTAGCTGGGCACACTTTTGCACAGAATGCCTCGTCCTTCTTATTGAGTATAGGCTCAATATAGCCTTTATCATTTACATTGAAGGCCGTTCCTCGAACAGATTTACATAATCCGCAGCCTGTACAGTACTCTGTAAACAGTTTCAATTTTTTCATAACCTTTTCAGTTTATTATACCTTGTTTTAGTTTCATACGTATCAAGAATCTTGAGATTGTATAATCCTGATCAACGCACTTATCTTCGTAATTATAGAAATAATTGATGTCTGACTTGGGGTTCTTTGCAAACAACACGTCTGTCATGTGCATTTTCTGACTCCAGTTCTCCCATGCCTTTGTAAAATAATGATTGATTTGAATGGTAGAACTTCTTCTCTTGTTTTTTCCACCGCCCCAAGTCTTGTCTATTGTACATATATAACCGAACTGGTTTACTGCTGGGACTATTATGCGGCATCCCCAAATATTTCTATACATATAGGTGTGATGATGAACATACCATGTATCGAAATTGGCTATATCATAGCGGGTATTGATAAAGCACTTCCCATGAGTCCAGAAATCTTCCCAACAACCGTAGTACTGCTCAATAACATTTTTTTCATAGTCGTGTTTGATTCGGCCTCCTGTACAAAACATTAACCAATGAACATTGACAGCATGATACTTATCATATCGCTGTAACCACTTGTTTATATCAGAGTCATACTTAGGACAAATAAACTCATCTGCATCAAGGAAAGATATCCAATTGCTCTCATTTCTAAATCTATCATAGCAATCCTTATATGCCTTAAACTGAGAGTTTTGTTCAGGCCATTCTATCAGCGTAACAATACCTTCTTCTATGTATTGCCTTATAGCTGGTAAGAAATCATCTTCCGAATTATTGTTATAGAGAAAAAAATGGTCTATTCCTATTGTCAGATGATAATCAATCCACTCTTTTAAAAATGGTGCCTCATTCTTAAATATAAGACAGAGTGAAATGCGATACCTCATCTTCCTTTTATCGTGTGTGCCAAACAATTTGATATAAGACTTACAAACAGTGTTGTATAAACACATCTTGATAAAAGGTATCATATCCCTAATAATCCATCCTTTTATATGTCCAATTGTGATCATTATCTCTTTTTTACAAGTTTGAAAACCAGTTATCAACTTTATCAATAGTAATGCCCTTAACACGCTCTAATGAGGCCTTGCGCATTCTTACTATTCGTTGAGGATCTTTTGTCAGATTATTAATCGCATTGATAAAGGAATCTTTTGTATTCTCACAAAAAATAGCACAACTATCATCGACATGATCTCTGATTGACCCCACATCACTTACTATGAACGCAAGTCCCATTGCCAAAGATGTGGTTATTACGTTGCTACCAACAGTATCTTCAAGCACATTAATTGACAAGTCAGACTGTTTCATTAAGTCTCGAAGCTCATCTTCCGGCACAAATCCTACAAGACGAATATTGTCACCATGGAAATAACTATCAACATTCTTTCTTCCTTTGCAAATAATCCAATCTACACTTGGGGTATTATTAGCAATATCAGCCAACAAACCGAAATCTCTTTGCAAAGCTCCAATTGCTATAATAGTAGGGCGTTCCTTCAAACATATTTCATCTAAAGATAATTTATAATAATCATTGTCAACATAGTGGAAGCCTGTACTCAACTTCTCATCTGGAACGCCACAACCTCTTAAATAATTAGTAAGGCCAGACCCCATTGTCATTTCCGTGTCAACAACCTTTGACCATTCATAGATATAACGGTCAGCCTTCTTTCTACTAAACAGCGTCGGTGTTATATGAGATAATGTTCTGATTTTGACACTTGGGTAGTTCTCTCGTATGTATTTTGCCAACTCGTACTGTGATGAAGCAGGCCAGTTGTATTCAAGGAGAAAAACTTCATCACCTGATTGAAGGCGATGGAACATGTCCTGACATATACTCATGTAATCCTTCAGCCATGCCTTTCTAAATCTATATCGATCTATACGACAATTAATCTTTCTGGTCAACCAATTTCCTCTAGGTGTAATCGGTGTTGGCTGAGACTTGCAGATTTTAGTATATTTTTCAGGCCACCGCTCAACAAGCAAATTACACATGTGAACCATCCCCGCGTGATTGCCATGGGTACTATTCCAATCTTGTACTATTAAATATTTCATCGTAATTCTATTTTAGAGCTTTTTCCAAAAATGAAATTCCCTCTTTTCTCTTTTCTTCAAGGACGCTGTTAACGGCTGCCCAATCGAAATGATCATCTATATCAGGATACACCAATGACGTATGATTTTCTAAACCAAATGTTTCGAGTAGCGATGTGAAACGGTCTGCTCCTCTATCTTTATTGACACACACTAAAAATGGCTTATTGAAGATGATTGAAAAGACTGTGCCATGATAAGAGTCTGTAATTACAAAATCACAGTCTCTGATAGCAGAAAGCCAAGTTTCTATAGAAGGAAGAACTGCATATCCTTTCTGAATGTCAGCAATCTCATAAATATGCTTATGGAGGCGTTGCTGGATAGTTGAAATGATTTCAGTATTTGCGTCATTCTTATCCAAAACATAACAAAAAATACGTCCTTTTGCTATAGTGTTTACTGAAGGAATGAGTTCATTATAGTGGTTTTGGGGCAATAGTATTGTAGGGTCAGGAACGACCTGAGAATGATTTACCCTCCAACCTAAGTTTTCGAATACTCTTAACGCACCAGATTCTCTGACTGACACAGCATCGAATTTTTCCAGAAGTTTTCCACATACGGCCTTCTCGGTATCTGTATATTCAGGTGTACTTGAGCCAAAGGAGGCTCCATAGGATATGCGTTTCACATGATGTTCGCCAACAAAATCAAGGAAATAATTGGAAATATTACCCTTTACATAGATTGGACGCCATATCTGATCACTCCCTACTATATAGGCGTCAAAAGTGTCATTACATTCTGCTTGAAGGTCTTTGGTGGTGTATAGGTACTTAGTTTGCGGTTGTATATTCCTATTTACAAAAGTGAGCATGTTCTTTCCCCGATACTTAAACAAAGTTTCTTGATTCAAGTTATAAGGATAACGACGTCTCTCTTTTACTGTCTTAAAAACATTCTTAATAAAAAAAGACAACTTTGCCCTTAACGTATAACTGCGCCTATTCTGCCTACGCATAATAACTGTTGGCGAATGGCCCATATTCTTTAAAACAGTCATCAATGCGTATGACTGCAAATAACCTCCATAGTTATTATTAAAGGGGATAGTCAAAATACCTATTTTCATTTTCTATACCCTTTCAACAGTTTTATCTGGTAAAACAATATACTTACCCTTCTTATTTTCTTTTATGACAGTTGTCAAAATAGTCAATGCTAGAACTTGACATATTAAATTAGTGAAGCCAAACACCTCTTCATTAAACCAGCCACTAATTAACAAATAAAGCTCCCAAACACCCAAATACAGGTATTCTTTAGGCACTTTCTTCCGAATTATACATATTTGTAAAATAATCAATAACAGAGTAAAAGGAATCCCGGCAAGCCATGTTAGACCAAGATACCCCATATCATAACAATAGAAATCATAATCTGTAAATAAAGCAGACATCTGCCTGGAATACTTTGACAAAGCTAGATTAGGATTACTTGGATGCAATTTCGGCATTCCAGACCCTAGAACTCGCTCTGTCGGACTTGTAAAATGCTGATTTTCAAAATAATCTATAAGAAGCACCCTAACATATGATTCATTGTCAAAACTCTGCCTTTCGCTTTTCTCTATTACATAATTGATACGATCCTGAGCTGTTTCTGTTTGTAAAAGCCCAACTAACAGACCAAATGACAATATGAGTATCCAAAACATTTTTGTAGAGAAGCCCAAACATTTATATAAGAAATAGATACAAGCTATGGGAAGGGCTACATACCGCACTCTAGTGGTAAGCAATAGTTCTGCTATCATTCCTACAAAAAACAAGTATTTATATATTCCACCGCATTTTGTAAACCACTTGTTTAAACAATAAAAGACACCCAAAGAAAGAATACCATCAGCATATAGTCTAACAATGGAAGATTTCTCAAGTTCTTCCATTGTGGTATCGAGAACAAATAGTTGAACCCCACTCATTCTAAAAAAATACTGGCCAAAATAGCATATCAAATAAAATATATATAATGACAATAAAATTTTCTCCCAAAACTTACTATTATAATTATTGTTCATAAAAACAGGATAGTAGAGGATCATGAAAAAAGTACCCCACCCATATATGCTTACAAGAGGGCTCTGCCCCCTATAAATAAAGCATGTTACAATATTGACAAAAATGAGCCAAAAATATAGCTTCAGTACATTTGGAAACAACAAATCTTTATAAAGACTTTTAGTTTTTGGCATAAGAATTAAAGGAATTACCAAATAGAACAACATCTCTAAGAGATAGTGCTCTGGTAATAGTGCCCAAATAGGTCTTAAGAATAATAATCGATGGAATTGATTTATAAACATAAAAAACAAAACCATCAAAAACACCTTTTCATGGGATGGAGTGATTGTATTTAACAATATTTTTTTCATATCCAAGAAGTGCTTTTTATCTTTTATTACATAATCTTCTATTGACTTGCGCCATAATCTCTTTCAACATATCCTTCTCCTTCTTATTAAGTCCAAACAGATACGAAGCAATCGGTACACATACAATAGAAATAGTTATAATTATGATACGTTTATTACTATTATCGTCCATACACATATATAACATGAATGGAACTATTGATGAAGCTCCAAAAACAGAGAATGTTCCACAAAATGTTAAAATAAAATTACTCCAGCTAAATTTGAACAAGCGAACTGCCAAAAATGGTTTTACGATTACACCATGTACAAAGGATAAAATCAGCATTGCCCATCCTATTGCCAATAAAGAACCTCCTGCCATATAAATAACGGCAACCGATACAAATGCGACGATATCCAATAAGGGAGAAATCAATGCATTTTCTTTTAGTCTTCCTTTGGCCTGGAATATGATATAAAAGGATATGTCATAAACAAAAAATAAAATTTCCACAAGGGATAATCTTACAAAAGCCACAGTATATTCCGGTACATTTTTTAACCATATTTTCAGCAAGAACTCTGTTTCAAATAAAAATGGTAAAATAATAATTAGTATCAAATAGAATGTAATCTTTGTGGAAAAAAACAATAAATCAGAACTGCTTTTTGTGTCTCCAGAAGCATCTCGTTTAATAATTTGAGGATTGACAGCCGTCCTAAAACTATTGATAAATTGAAACATAAAATTTCTAAGCTGGCTTGCAATAGCCCTTGCAGTTACTACAGCCGGACCAAAAAAAGCACTGACCATCAAAGTTGCACCCTGGGCTAAGGTCATTGTAGAAAAACTACCCAGAAGATTCCATCCAGTGAAACCCAGTATGGGCTTAAAGAATTGTTTGTCTAAACTATATTTTAAACTACATTCTGCAAAATGACGTTTGCAGTAAACCCTGTTAAACAGATTGTTCAATATCTGAATACAAAATAACAGCAGCGCATAGTAGATGAGTTTATCAAATGGAGAATGTTTAATAAGATAACATATACCAAGTTTCAAGAGCGCATCCAAGATTCCAATATATGCATATACATTCATGTGCTCATGGGCTACAATCAATGCGTTATATGGCACAAGGGTAATTGTAAGGACTGCAGTGATGATTGAAATCTGATATACCCATCCGGCAGCTGCCATTCTCGCTTCAGGAATCTCGCATTGCGTGTTAAGGAACCAAAGACCAACAGTTTCCGCGATAATGAAGATGCCTATGGCTAAAAGTCCATGAATACCCCTTGTAGTGGTAAAGCATCTTGTGAGTTTTTCAATCTTGCCATCTCCCGTCTTACCTAATTCTACGGTTACAAATCGCGAAGAGGAATTAGCTAGGGCTCCATTGATGAAACCAAACATTGCCACAACACTACCAGCCACATGGTAAATGCCATAATCTTCTACTCCTAAAGCATTAAGAATCACTCTTGAAGTGTAAAGACCAACAACAGTGATTAATGCCATTCGGAAATACATGAATAGCGTATTCTTGGCTATTTTTTTATTTGAAGAATTTGCTCCCATTTACTTAATACCAAATGAGTCCTTAATAAATTGAGTAAAAAGTTTGGCACCTTGCCAATTTAGGTGATGGGCGTCCATCCTTTCTCGACCAGAACAAGGCCAATGGCTATAATCAAGGTACTCGACATCTGAAAAATATTTCTCCCTAGAGGTATCACAGAAAGACTGATCATAGAATAATTCTGGTTTATATACAGGATAATAGACTAGATACAGTTTTATGTTTTTATTATTGCACAACTCTATAAACTTCCTAAGATATAAATAGTTTACAGACGTACCATAATCCCCATATTCCTTAATATGGTTAATTTCCAAATCTTCTGTTACCGTTGTTGAATCCATTTCTCCCCGACTAATAGATAATGGGGCGAATCCACCCATGCTTTCCTTAACATAGTTACGACTATACTCCCTTTTATTCAACACCGATGAAACGATAATATTAAGAACAGAGATTGGTTCGTTGTCAAACACTTGCCACTCTTCTTTATTATATAACGGCCAATAGGTTTTTACGTAAAAGCTCTGCTCATTCAACATGTGATATTTATAATCAGTATCTTGCCACAAATCAGTAGAAGAACATTGCAAGAATATAGTATCAATTTGCGGGTTTACCTTTAGTATTTCTTGAAGCTTGATATATGAATACATATAACGCTCACTTGGTTTGCCCAGATTGACTGCGCTTTCAAGCATTGAATCATCAATAGCATGATAAACATGACTTGCCCCCATAAATAGAATATGCTTCTCTTGAGGCAATTTCCAATCAATAGTCTTTACTATATGGGCTTTCACAAGAAGCAATGTTGTTATTAACAACAAAAAAATAGTGCTAATTGCAAATAGCTTGTATAAATACTTTTTCATTGAAAGAAACTAAAATTGGAAATAGATGAACTGTGTTTGATGTCCTGCCTGTGTCAAAACAGCCAAAGCCAATAAGAGGTAAACAGACCACTGCATCCATCTTTGAGGTAATGAAAACTGTAGTCCAAATTGCTTTTTCCGGTTAATCCACTCTACTAGCAGGAGTACTGCAATAAAGAAAAAAGTATTCTTCGGATATTTTATGCTTTCTGCAATATTAATGTTATTGAATATATGACTCATATAGTCAAAGAACTCTGAAATATTGTTTGCTCTGAAAATAATCCACCCTATCACAACAAGGATAAAAGTCGTCAACAAAGATACCATTTCTTTAAAGGAAGGAAATATACGGCCTTCTGCAATGGTTTCCGTGTACTTTTTGCTTTTTCCCATGAGCATTAATGGAAGGAACAGCAGGGCATGATATGCTCCCCAACAGACAAACGTCCAGTTTGCGCCATGCCATAGACCACTTGTAAGAAAGATAACCACAGTATTTCTGAATTTCTTTACGTTTCCTTCACGACTTCCTCCAAGAGGTATATAAATATAATCCACAAACCATGTATTTAGCGATATATGCCATCGTTTCCAGAATTCCGCAACATTTCGCGAGAAATAGGGGTAGTTGAAGTTACGCTTCAGACTTATCCCAAAGAGTTTTGCCGTGCCAATGGCTATATCAGAATACCCAGAAAAGTCCCCATAAATTTGAAAAGTAAACAAAAGCGCTGCTACTATCAGCATCAAACTATTATGTTCCGGATAGGTTGCCCAAACAGTATTAACAAGATCTGCACAATTATCTGCTATCACCATTTTCTTAAATAATCCCCATAGTATCTGCTTAGTGCCATCTACCGCTCTGTCATAATCAAACACTCTGTTTCTTAAAAATTGAGGGAGCAAGTTGGTAGCCCTTTCTATGGGGCCCGCAACTAATTGAGGAAAGAAACTGATGAATGCGAAGAATGCTACTATATTCCTTGTAGGCTCTATTTTTCCCTTATATACATCAATGGTATAACTAAGAGCCTGGAATGTATAGAAACTAATGCCAACTGGTAAAATTAAATTAAGTGAACTAATATTAAGCTGAATACCGATTAAAGAGAACGATTCGACTAGGCTTTCTGCAAAGAAATTATAATACTTATACACACCAAGGATAAGCAAATTAATCGCTATATTTCCTATTGTATAATACTTAGATTTGCCCCCCCCCAATTTGCCTGTCATTCTGGACTAATATCCCTGAAACA
>AUXO013848669.1_pt1 | contig 13206 bp, 18 predicted proteins | sample 768731 | NCBI WGS metagenome assembly AUXO01 (sample SAMN02715735, study PRJNA202380) | gut metagenome | biome: sheep rumen | host: Ovis aries | place: New Zealand: Palmerston North
ACAGAAGCTGATATAGAAAATCCGGTTTTTATGCCCATCGTGTCCATGCCAGACACATCGACAAGCACTGCGTTGTAGCCCTGTAAGCCTTCGTCTTCCGGCAGATACAAGCCGTTTTCTGTGATACGCTTTGACGCCATGACAGACGAAACAGCTACAATAGCCTGAGCGAACTGGCTTACATCATAAATGCCGTTGGCTCTGATCTCTATGATGCCGGTAGGTGATCCGCCAGGCCCAAAAGTGAGATCTCCGATCCCGACAAAGATTGTGTTGAGATCTTCATCAAAGTAGTAATCTCCAACCTTCAGATGATGTGTGCCTGTGCTGGGCTCAAGTATAACGAGAGCATTTTCCATAAGAGCACCTCCTTATGCGGGCGAGTAAGACGAAGCGATGTTAAGCGTTATCTGTACTGTGTCGTTATACTCAAGAGCCACTGGCGAGCTAAGTGAAACGGCAGCCATAATCGGCATAGGCAATGGATAAGTTGTACTACTCCCGGTGCCCTGATTATAGGTACAATAGCATGAAAGTACGACGCTGTCAAGCTGTGTGAGGTCTGACTGATTGAGCTGTGTGATCTTTATACACTGAGCGCCAGCAGCTACTCCACGCTGTATAGAATAGCCGTTTGCAGGGAATACGAGCATTTTTCCGGTAAAGTCTACAGTACCAATAGAAAAAGTGTTTTGTCCTTGGATAAGCGCGACGTTATACACAAAACGCCAGCCTGAGTGAGATATATATCTATTAATACGCCCGAAACCCATATTATTGAGCGATGGATCGTTCATATAGCTAAAAAGCTGTCGCATATCGAGCCAAAAATTTAACATTTCGCTATTGCTTTGTCTTTCAAGAGAAGGTGTCCAAATACGAGGGTATTGACTGCTTATCTCGGAATACTGTGGCCCTGTGATAAGCTTACCTCCTCTTCCGAGCCTTACGAGGCGCTGTGTAGTAGGATCAGCTGTGTGATCCCAAGCGCCGTTTACAATACCTGAAGAAATTCCCTGCATACAGATGATATTGCGCCCGTCATCGACGTTCGGTGCATTAGAAAAGGATGTAGGATCTACAACCGCGTCTGTGGCCTGAACATCAGTATCTATGCGATTTAAGCAATTCAGCAAATTTTGTGTTATCGTCATCTGACTTGCCATAGCGATCCTCCTTTACCAAATATAGCAGAAGTTTGTACCGTCCGCAGGTACCTGAGACGAAGTGTCAGATGTAGTGATAGCTCCGGTCGACAAATTTTGATCGATGATCCTTTCTGAGCTGCCGCTCTCCAGTAAAGATATCATACGAGTCCTCAAGTTTGTAGCTTCGTTATTATAGCGACATGAGAGCTGCATCTGACTGGAAGAGGTATACTCGATCTTGTATGTGAAGCTTCCTATGGTGACGCTTCCCTTTGTCCATACACGAACGGTAGGGCACTCTGAAACGATCAGAGCATACAGCTCATCAAGGAGCTGGCTTCTTGTCTTTGTTCCATCAGCAGTAACGCCGATGCGGTTTCCGCTGATAGGATCGAAATTTTCCCATTTCTCAGTGGTGCTATTGTATCTCAGAAGCTGTCCGTCTTCCGGATCAGTGATAGCAAGATCTGTGAGATCGGAGAGAGCGGAAGCTCCGCCCTCATCTCCGGTCATAGGCACCCACTTTTTGAGTGACTCATCGTATTTGTAATTATTTACATTTCTTGTAATTATCTTCTTGATTGCGTCTAACATAGATGACCTCCTTACTGTAAAACAACAGCCTGATATCCGGTGCCGAAGTATATCGAGTCACCTGAGCCTGAGAACTTATTGAGTGTCGCCTTGAAAGCACAAAGTTTCGAAGTTGTAGTATAGTCAGGCAGAAGCGGCAGGAAAAGTATATCCCATGTCTCCATCACGCCCTGTTCGCCCTCATATTCAGTCTGCTCCTGACTATAGCTAACTACTGTATCAATGCGATCATAATCGATCTGATTGAAACAAATGTGATCAAAAGCTACCGACTCAACGTAGGCGATGTTGTAAAGTCCAGCGTCGATAGCCCACTCAACAACTATGGGATTGATCTCGGCGCCATTTGACATGATGTCAAAGACGTTTTCTGTGAAGTCTACTCTCTTCTCAGGTCCTGTTTTAATAGTACCGTTGATGACACGTAGACCAGCGCCTACTTTTACTACACCGTACTGTGTTGTGGTCGCTTTGTTCAGGATATCTAAGCTTATCATTTGAACGCGGTTGTTTGAGAGCTGTATGCGGATCTGGAGCAAAAACTCGTTTTGCTGTATAAAGCTTCCCACATAGATATATGTCGATGAAGAAGCAGTGTCGATGTTTACTATAGTGTAAGGCGCAACGAGAGAGGCTTTTGCAGAAGAAGTCGCTGCTTTGACTGTGAGGTTTTTGATTACTACCGGCTTGCCCGCTGTATTAGCAGCGATGATCGCGTTTTTAAAATCCGACGATGTCAGGTATGATGAGATATACAGTACGCCATCTGTAAAATACTCGGTCGCATCAATGACGGTAAACTCATCGCCTGAGCCACCCTCTACTGAAAGTGTGCCGTCTTCTTCTACCGAAAGACCGTCACCGACTTTGATACCGCCGAGCGTTTCTGCTGTAGCGGGCGGAAGTACATATGATCCGCCACCACCGCCGCCAGCTCCGGTCTGGGGCTCCCAGCCATTGGCGCCCATAACGTGATTATTTACATTTCTTGTAAGTGTTGCCATAGTCACTCCTCCTCCGAGATAGCCTCGGTGTAAATGGTGTGTGTGTCCTCGTCATAGAGGTACTCTCCCGGGCGAAGTGTATCGCCCGAAGGAGTCGTCTCTGTGCCTGTAAGGATAATGATTTTTGCGTCTTCCATAGCATCATCCTCCTAAAATCATTATATCACAAACTGTTTACATTTCAAGTATTTTGTCCACATCGAAGACAAGATTAAACAGAATCGCGCAATCTTTTATCATCTTGAGGACATAGGTGTCAAGGATCTCACGATACTCAGCTGTAAGCCTCTGAGGAGAAATACCTGAGTAGCCTGTCACATAGTCTGATCCTCCAGTAGTCTGTGAGCTTTCGGTAGTGCTTTCGGTCTCCTGAGACTGTGTGCCTGAGCGAGTAGCCTCTCCCTGTGAAGCGTGCTGGCCTGTCCTTACATCGGCTCCGTTCTCGGAATTTGATGAAGTCTCAGTCCTGGTATCGTCACCGGAAGTATGATCTTCGCTTTCGCTGTCAGTGATGGAAGCCTCAGACATATAGTTTCCGCTTGTAAGACCACTGATGGCACCCTGAGGTGTATCTGACTTCTTTACAGTATCGTGAGACTCGCTCTCTTTTGTCGAAGTTGAGTGCGATGTTCCGGAAGTCGTGTTCGAGCCATTCTTTGTGGTCTGAGTGGTGTCGCCGTGTGACTCCTGATCGCGCCTGCTTTCAGTATCGGAATGCGATCCCGAAGTGGTACCTGAAACGCTCTGCGATCCTGTCATTGAGCCGGATCTCGTGGTGTTTAAGTCGTAGTTTGTAAGCGGCTCATACTCCCATGCTTCGGACTCAAGGATACCTTTATACTTTTCAAGAAGTCCCTGGAGTGTGCTGTCAGCCTCCAGCCCCCAAAGTTCAAGATCTTCACGGCAGAAGCCATGATCGATGTAGTAAAGCAAGAGCTTGTAGCAGAACTCAGACTGCGGGAGAACTGTGGGAAAACCTAAGTTTGCACTGAAAAGGCTTGCAGCGGCAGCCTGGATCTTTGCTTTTAAGGTAGCTCCGGTTTGCTGTAAAACATACTCATGTACTGTCATAGCTTTATACCTCCTCATCCTCTGTGATATCAGCGTCTCCGCCGAAATCTTCGCCATCGTTTGAGCCATCTACATAGACATCGGAGAAGTCCGCAAACTGCACTTTCATAGGTGCTGTGACCTTGAGCTTGTTGAAGCGATCAAGTCCCTGCTGGATAGCTTTGAGCGTCGATAATCTTAAAGCTACCGCTCCGGCATTGTTTGACATAACTTCCTGAATGTTGACACGCTCACGTTTCTCAATCGCGGTGTTAGGGATACCGAGATATGTGAGCGCTTCGTTCATGACGTTCTGAAAGAGCGACCACAGAGATACTGTGAAATCGTGTGTGTTCATATTGATCGCTGAAAGCTTATTGATCTCAGTAAGCGCCTTACTTGCGAAAGCAAAAGGCATCATACCATCGTATGCTTCAAAGAGTGACTTTAGGCTTGCGATCTGCTTGTCATTCTCGGCCTGGAGTAAAACAGGCGTGCGCATGGAATACACGTTTATGTCGATTGTGCGCCTGATCGTAGCAAGAGCCTTTGCGTAGAAATCAATCGCAAACGCAGGGATAACAGGATTTTTCTGTGTAAAGCCATAATTTGCGTACACAATCGTACCGTTGCTGGAATCCCATGCATACTCTTTACCAAAATAGTCAATAGCTGTGCCTGAAACGGGGACTCCGTAAGGATTCCACGCTGTCTCAGCTCCTGACGCAAGGGAGAGCACTCCGAGATCCGGGTCGTTGTAGAGTATGATCTTTCCCTGGTCACGCAGATGCTGCATGATAAAGGTGAGATCACAAGTGTCCGGAAGATTTTTAATCTCTTTCGTAGCGACGTAGAGATCGCTCAGCTCGCCGTAGTAGTGAGCGTAAGCCTTGAGATTTGCTACATAGGCTTCTACTTTACTTTTTGACTTTGCCATAAGAGCCTCCTTATAAAATAGCATTTTCAGAAGTGAGATCGCCTATACTGGACGGTGTGCGCCAGAAACGCACGCCCTGATCGAAACGAGCCTGTATAGCTTTCATAGCCTCTGCGGGTGTATTGATAGAGATAAAACGCGCTCTTGCAGTCTTTGTATATACAAAACGCGATCTGCCATCTACTATAGGAACTTTGATGTCGTTTATTGTGTATCCGTAAGCTGTGAAGTAGTGATCGATCTCTTTGAAATTTTCAGGATATTCCTGTCTGCCTTCGAACTTCAGGAAAGCGTTTGAAAACGCCGTTGTTGCGTCTGAGTACGAGCCGCTGTATTGTGGGCTTTCACCCTGTCCAAGAGCTCCACTTAAGGCTCCGGCAACTCCAGGTACAGCTCCGGCAAATGCTCCTCCAGTCAATCCAGTAGCAATAGCACCTCCTGCAAGAGCTACGAGCGACGCCATTGTGCGCTGAATACCCTCTTTGTAAGCGTCCGTATTAAAAATTCCGGTAGGGATAGGAGGCAAGCTCGATACAGCATCAGTCGAATTGTCTGTGTCCTGATAGTAGCGAGCCATTGCCACTACTTTACATGGCGGGATCAAAGATCCCATGATTTTAAAAGTGGGCCTGTGTGTGATCTCAGAGCCAGTTCCAGGTGTTTTTAGCTCTTCATATCTCAGTTTTAAGCTGTTTCCTTCGGCGTTCAGCACATCGTAGTAACAGAATGGGTATGTGAAAAGCTTTTTATTTTGTGGTGTATATCCTTCCTGTGTCCCATCAGGAAGTGTATCAAGTGATACTATCGGGGTCCATACAGAAGACTGTGCCGTTGCTCCATCAGCTATCGTAGAGCAAGTAAACCAAATGCTCGATCCGACTCCGATAGAGTAGTACCCCGAAACGATATCATTTGCGTCGATAAAAATTTTCGGGATCGTGTAGATCGTCAGTATATACTTAGGATCGATACCGGCATGAGAGCCTGTGCCGCTTAACAACTGCTTCATGTTTGACATTTCTGTACTATCATTAGCGTCAAAAAGCAAGAGAGCTGCGTCTATGTAGCATCTTGATATTACGCGCTGGGATCCCGAAAGTGGGGAGATGTTAATGTTTGCTGTGCCGCTATTTTCTACCAGTATTGCGAAGTAGAAGTTGGGAGTGGTGTCGTTTGTATAGTAAGGATCAAACAAAGAGTTTTTCCAAAAATTCGTCTTTACGTTAGAAATATTTTCAGGCTGCACATTTGAGCCGATCTCATCTACGAGTGGAGTTTCTCTTTCGACGTAGCACTCTGTAAGTGTGTAGTCTACTCCAGGAAGATAAGTCTGCATAGGATCCAGCTCGTATGTGATCTCAGCTATCGCCTCAGCGATATACTGTACATCAGTCACGAAAGCATAAAACCACTTGTCCTCGTGAGAGGCATTTTTGAAGCGCATGTAATTTGTTTTGTAGACATCAGCCCATTTTAAAGCTGAAGATACTTCTATGCGCACAACGCCTCCCCTTTCCGTGCCACGCACATATGAGTAGGCCGAAAGATCAAAAAGTATACCGGAAAGTCCCGCAAAGTATGTATCCTGAGCTGATCTTGACGAAAAACGTAAGGTGTCCTCAGAGTCACGATTGAGGGGAACGCCCGAAAAAATTTGTATAAAACTGTTTGGTGTTACATAAGCCATAGTATGTGCCTCCTCTTAAAATGGGCGGGTCTCACATGGAGTTGCCCGCCCTGTTCAGAAAGGAAGAAGAAGATTATTCAGAAAGTGCTACAGAGCACGTATCCGACTTAGTAGGATCAGCTACAGAAGTAGCAGTGATCACAACAGTTCCTGTTACAGCAGCAGCTGCAACACGAGTTACGTTACCGTAAGCGTCTACAGTGACCTTTGTAGGATCAGCAGAAGACCAGATCACAGCCTGAGGTGCGAAGCCCGATGTTACTACAGTAGCGGTAAGGTGAGCCTTTGCACCCTGGGTGAGGATTGTTACGCTTGAAGGATCTACCGTTACAGATGTAACAGAAGGTGTTGCTGTTCCGAAGAGAGCCGCATTCTTAGCGTCCTCAGTGCCCATGTACAGGAATCTGTGATAGAAATAGTTTCTCTTGAGAGAAGCGCCGTTGTTCTGCTCAGCCATCTCAGTGTAAGCTTCCTTATAGAAGATGTAACGTCTGTCACACAGGAGAGCCTCGATGCCATTAAGCAAAGCCTTCTGAGCAGCGGTGAACTCGATGTAGTTAGCATCGTTTGCGCCGTTCTGACCGAAGATCTCGGTAAGCATCTCAGTATCAAGAGCACCAAAGTCATCAACCGTTACGATACGGCCCATTACGAGGCTTTCGTCGATGTTGAAAGTCTTAGCCAAAACGTGAAGCTGATTTACGTTCATAGCAGCTACGAAGTCAGCAGAAGCGATGAGTACAAGATCCTCGGGATCGGTAGATGTAGGAGCTCCTAAAAGGTTGAAGTCTGTACGTCTGAAGTTCATCTTCATACCAACGGAGTTAATCTCAGCGATGGACTCTTCGATAGTATCAGCGCCGCCCTTTACATAAGCGATCTGGCCGAGCCAAGCCTTCTGGTCGATGACCTGCTTGAAGATCTGCTCTTCCGCGTAGTTAGCCTTGGTAACAACCTGATCGAGGATACCGGTTACAAAAGGTACGATGTCGCCAGCTTCAAGAGAGCCAAGGAAAGCTGCTCTGTTTACAGAAGCGGGATAGGTGAGCTTGATGTTGAGAGGGTGGAACTGGATGATATACTCGGGAGTGTAGTCACCGTAAGCCACGCTTGCACCAGCGTTAGGATCAAAAACCATCGGGTTTTTGGTGTCTACGGAAACACTTTCCTGTGTGCGACCATCAAGGCTACCAGTCTTTAAGATGTTGAAATGGTTGTTGTACACTCTATCCTGGATAAGAGCAGGAACTACGAGCGTTGTGAGGCCCGCATAAAATTCGTTTGCGAGTCCCGGGTTGTTTGCGATTACAGCGAAAACGCTTGCCGCGTTGTCGTTCTCAGTGAGAAGCGGAACGGCAGCTTTCCACTGTGTAGATGCCTGAACGCTGGAAGTGAAAGTATTCAGGATCTCAGCAGAACTGTAAGAGTAAGCCATAATTTTTCCTCCGTAAATATTTTTATAAAAATGTTTAGGGTTACTATATAAATAAGTAGTTTTTACTTATTTATTACTGTTTGAAGATTGTGCCTTCGTCGTACTGTATGCCACGAAGCTTGAGAGCCGGAATAGCATTTGCAGGTCTTTCAACGTCGGCAGTTTTTCTTGGCTCAGTGACGAAATCTGCGGGTGAAGCCTTTTTACCAGAGAAGAAAAGATCTCTGTATTCTCCGCGAAGCCTGTCGTTGTCAGCTTTCAGATCAGCGATAGTCTTTTCAGACTCAGCTTTGATCTTTGCGATCTCTTCGTCATGAACTGTGTCTGAGCAAAAATCGCCGCACATCTTAGCGAAAGCAAGCGCCTGATCGTCTACACGATCACCTAAAAGCTCTTTTGCAAAACTGATAAACTCTTCTCTTTCCATAACTTAGTCCTCCTGAACTATACGTGCGTTTCGCACGCCATGCTTAAAATGCAAAGTCTCGCGAAGCTTCTCTGCTGTCTCGCGGTGTTTATATCTCCCAAAGCATACCGCATATCCGTCTCCGTAAGGTATGACCCACGCAGGGATACCGGCTGATATATACACCTCAGCAGTCTTTATCGCGCTGCTCATCTTTTTGCATGTGTGCTTTTGTACTCTGTAAAATGTCGGTATCATCTTTTTTCTCCTTTTTAAGCCAAGGAAGGGGAGGTACTAAGAAGGATCTGTTTGGTAGTCCACTCTTGGACCCGTGTGCAACATCAACGTCAGCTGTGATGGTAGGCACTATCTTGAAATTTGTATCCATAATCTGTTCCCTCCATACCTTTATTATAAGCCTTTTTCAAAAAATGTCAATACCTCAAACCCTTGGAACCAGCATTCCGTCAAGGAAAACGCTATATCCTGAGTAGCGATCAGCGCATTTGAAAGCGTTGCTCTTATGCTGGTAAGCACCCTTTTGTGATGCTTTGTCAGCCCAGGTCTTGCGCACTCTGTACCATGTGCCATAAGGGAGATCTTCAGGAAAGACTTCCGGTGCAGGACACGGATCAGGGATAGGCTGAGGATCATATTTCGTGAGATCGTACTGCGTGATCAAATTCTCGATCTTTTCTACATAGGTAAGCGAAGTCGCATATCCGGCAGCTTTGATCTTCTCTACGTAGTCGAAAGCGCTTGTTGCTTCCCAAAGAGGAGCATAATGCTTTCCTGACTTCAAGAAGTCGTAGTAGCCTTTTACTCCGGTATCGAGATCATCGAACATACACCACTTTGTCTTTTCATCGGTGTAGTACGTGCCGTCAGCCTTTTGCTCTTTGGCGGGCTTCACGTAGTATCTATCACCGGAGACGGCTTTTTTATACTTCAAGCCGTGGTAATTGTTAGCGTTTTTTGCCAGTTCAGTAGTACCCCAGCCGCTCTCCAGTATGCCCTGAGCGATACATACGCTCGGATACTTTAAGCCGTACTGAGCCGCGTACTTCTGTGCGATAGGCGCTATAGCCTTTAAAAAGGCGTCCTGCTCTTTTTTAGTAGCTCCCATAATAATAACCTTCCTTTCTGTTTACATAAAATGTCATTTGTTGTCGTTAGATGTAGTTCTTAAAACACTTTCGATCAGCTTTGAAAGCAAGTTGATTGCGCCCGTATTCGCGTTCAGAGCGTCAGACATCTTGATAAAGTCTTCGTGATATCGATTCAGAAGCTGCTCTGTATCAGCATCTCTCTTTTCATCACGCTTCTTGTACTCTTCAAGCTGCTTCTCTGTCGCTTGCTTATAGCTATCGCGAGTTTGAAAGTCACGAAAAACGAAAATCAAAGCAAAAGCCAGCGGCACGCCATATGTTTTTATTAGTTCTCCGATCAGTTCCCAAGTCATAGCATTACCTCCTATATACAAAAAGTGTAAAATGGTTTCTTTTTCTATAAATATTATATCACTTTTGTATAAAAAATCAAGAGCCCTCATTTGCGGGGGCTCTTGTCTGTGAAACGCTTCCTGAAAAAGTCAGGGGCTTCGTCATATACTTTTTCGCAGGCACTCCATATAAAAGGGATATCCTTTTGTGGGTGCTCTACTTTGATCTTCGGATCACTCAAAATAGTATTTACAAAATCGATAAATTCATCATCTTCAGCAAACATGTTATATCCTCTCCAGGGCGTTTTCAAGAAGTGTAAAGTCTCTCTCGATCCTCACACAGCCGCCCTTTATGTGTCTGTACGCTATAGCTCCGGGTGCTGTAAAGCCAAAGTCGAAGTCTTTGTATGTGAGCTCTCCGGTCTCGAAACGCTCAGTGACTTTTTCTTTGCAGGCATCACCCAGGCCCGCGCACTTTACCAAGTAGCCTTTTTCAATGTCCTTTTCGATGTATGCCTTTGCTCTCAGGAACTTGGCGTTTTCCCACTCGGACTCGATCTTCCAGTAGCCAAGCTTCTTGCTATCAATCTCAAGTCCTTTGATATCTTCCAGTGACTCGCACTCGAAATGACACGAGTCAGTGTCAGAGTAGCGGAAGATCTCTTTGTTTTTGATAGCGGCTTCGATGGTGACTTCTCTTGCGTATGCTGTCATAGCACAGCCTACCGGTATATAAAGTGTCTTCCTTGAAGCTTCGCTCTTTAAAATATAAGTAAAACTGCCGTTATTTTTCAGTACAGGCTCTTTGTAAGAGCTCTCTTTTGAGGCGGCGAATTTCCCGCCCAAGTTGTTAAGCATGAGTTTTGCGATCTGTCTCTTTCCGCCGGTCTCACGCATCTTTATGTTGTACCACTTATCGATGTATGGACCAAAAAGATAGATACCAGGCATCGTATACATCCACTTACCGGACAGGAAGCGGAAACCCTTGATGTCATAATACTTTACAAAAAGTTTGTAATCCGTTTCGGTCATCGTCATTTCGATAGGACTTGTGGGCTCCTGGAGTCCTTTTAAACCCATGAAGCGCGAATCCTTTAAAGGTCCCATCATAGCGTATCTCATGTCGCCTTTGATCTCGATAAAAGGAAGTGCGCCGTCTTTCAGTGAAAAGCTCTTTACTGAAAAGCGCACGAAAGCGTACTTTGAATCGCTCTCCAGTATCTGCTGAAAATGCTTCGAGTCTTTGATATTTTTAGGCTGTCCTACCGGATAATCACGCTCTCTCATCACGTAAGGATAAAGGCTGTTTTCATCAAGCGTGTAGCCATGCCCACATACTTTCGTTTCTGGGCAGTATACCCAGCCACCTCTATATGACTCCTCGAAAAAGTCAAAGAGCTCATCGTCAAGGTGCGGGAAGAACTGAAAGAACTCGCTTCCCAGGGATTCTTTATACTCTTTAAGGCAGGCAGCACCTATAGTGATACTGCTCAGCCCCTGAGCGTACATTTCTGAAAGTGCTCTGAGCTGTACTTCGATCTCATCAGCGTCTTCGTCTTCACAAAAAGCTTCTCTCATGGCATCGAGCGATATCGGGACGAGCTTTTTCGTCTCACGAAACTCGATCGTCTTTTCTTCTGTGGTGAGCCTGATATAGTACCACTCGCCAGTGGAGTTGATCAGTGCTGTGTACTGTCCGATCACAGGAAAGTCTCTTCCGGTCAGATGCTCAAAAGAGTATCCCATGCTCTCCAGTGCGTACATGATGTGCTCGCCGCACTCTTTGAGATCATACACATACACTCTGATATCCTTGCTGTCCAGCAGGTCTAAATTTTTAATAAAGTCCTGTATGGATTTCGCAGATTTTCTCTTTCCGGTAAAAGCCTGATACTCTACAAGTGATACACTTGTCTCAGTATCGCTCTTAAGCTTTGTGTTTATCTTTGCTATGATCGGATATATCATACAAAAGTCTCCTCAAACTCATCGTCTTCTTCATCTTCAGGCTCTACGCCTGTGAAGCGCTCCAGTATCTCCTGCAAGGTATTCCATGACTCTGTGAGCATGGATCCCTCTGAGTAGTAAATCCACTCATTGAAGATGTCCGGATTTTTTTTGTAAGCAGCTTCGAAAGCGGCATACACTTCATCGACCACTCCGTCAAGATCGTTTAAAAGCCTTGTCTCCCAGTCATCGATCACGTCCATCAGCTGTTCATTACCAGCTGATCCACGAGTACCCTTACTTTCCATTTCCATGAGCTTTGCTCTTCTGAGCATCATCGCCTGCTGAATTTTGTTATATATATCGGCGTTATACTCTTTAATAGCACGCTCTTGAGCTTCACGGATCTGCTGTCTTGTTGCAAGACCCTTTTCTCTGTACTTTTCGGCCTGAGCTAACAGCTTCTGGGCCTCTGCTACTGCTGCTTTACCGGCTTTAGTACGTCGATCAGCGCTTTCCAGTAGTCTCTCTGCGCGAGCTTCCAGTCTCTCGGCTTTCCTCAAGTTGGTCTCGGCGCTCTTGTTTGTAAATCCTGTTTTTGCCTTTGCCATAGTGTATATCTCCTTTGCTTTGGTACCTTAATTATACCATACAACACCCAGTAATGCTATTAAAAAAGCATAAACTGTTTATAAAGATTTACAAACAACGATAACGACTATGATGGCTGCCAGGAGCGCTATTCCGCAGGCTACAATCCTTACGGAATCAGCGTTTTCCTTAAAATTTCTCCAAAAATCGTTTAAGGGATCATAGTTTTTCATAGTTATGCCTCCTTTCTTGGCTCGCTCGGGAACATCACGCTCGGCTTTACGCCAAGTGCCTGTGCTACGTATGTGGCATATCGCGGCTCAGAGTCTCCGGCCAGCCAGGATCTTACTTCACTCTCAGAGAAGAAAAGCGGTGTTTTCTCTCTCAGTAGCTGCGCGATCTCGGCCGGTGTCATACCGGCTGTGATCTGCTTGAAAAGTGTCAGGTCAAAATTCAGTTTAAAAGCTCCCATAGGTCACACCTCCTCTGTGATGACTTCTTTGCTATATGCAGCCTTGCGCCAAAGAGCGATAATCTCGGCGGGCTTCATCGGTACGGCTTCGGTGATCACGCATCCACGCTTGAGATCACGTTCGATCTCCTGAACGTCTCGGCCGGACTCACCATTTCTGCGGAAGTCCCTGATATAGATCTTTCGAGTTTCTCTGATCACGCCCTCTACAAGTGCGTATACACCACTGCGGGTAAGCTCAATATCTCTCATATAAGTGTCCTCCTTAGTATTGACAAAAGGTATAAATATTATTTCTGTTTCGTATTCCGGCTCTTCGTCGAAAGCGCCATCCTGATAAAGTATTCCGAGCAGCTTGCTCGTTGTGAGCTGGTCCAGTCCGTAGATCCAGCCTGTGTTCTTACTCTGCACTGCATATTGTATCATAAAGTCTCCTTCCTGGCGTCCATGCGCCTTAAAATGTCCTCAGCTCTTTCACACATTTCGTA
>AUXO018301283.1_pt1 | contig 13206 bp, 13 predicted proteins | sample 768731 | NCBI WGS metagenome assembly AUXO01 (sample SAMN02715735, study PRJNA202380) | gut metagenome | biome: sheep rumen | host: Ovis aries | place: New Zealand: Palmerston North
TCGAACATCTGACGGAATGCGAGACGACCAATACGGCCAAAACCGTTAATAGCTACTTTTGTCATTGATTAAAAAGTTTTTATGTGTTAATAAAATGTGTATTACTCGTTCAAATCCAAGCTATAAAAATATAGTCTCAGATTTTCGGCACAAAATTACTGAAATATTTTCTAATAGGGAATGAAAACAATTTATTTTTTTTGCTATTTCCCGTAAAAAAAACGATTTTTCCATGTCGATATGGTGATAATTAAAAAAATTCTTATATTTGTAGCAAATATTAGTCTAACTTAAATTTTATAAAAATGGGTTTTATTAGTGATTTTAAAGCATTTGCCATGAAGGGCAATGTTGTAGACATGGCAGTTGGTGTTATCATCGGTGGAGCATTCGGTAAGATTGTAAGCTCTATCGTAGCCGACCTTATCATGCCATTTATCGGCTTATTACTGGGTGGCCATAGTGTAGCAGATCTGAAGGTTGTCCTGAAGGATGCTGTTATGGAAGGCGAGGAAGTAGTTCAGGAAGCTGTTACCTGGAACTATGGTGCATTCTTGCAGAATGTCATCGACTTCTTGATCATCGCTCTTGCTATCTTCTTCATTGTGAAGGCTATAGCTAAGATGTCTGAACTGAGAAAGAAGGAAGAAGAAGCTCCTGCTCCAGATCCAGAGCCAACTGCAGAAGAAAAGTTGCTGACTGAGATTCGTGATTTACTGAAGAATCAGAAATAAGTAATACACAGCATTAAAAAAAGCGCCAGCTCTTAACGGGTTGGCGCTTTCTTTTTTCCGAACTCTACGGAAACGTAGTTTTCTATACTCTGGCACACATGGGTGGCAAAGCTTTCTGCTTCTGTCTGCAGTTCATGCCACTGTTCACTTTGCAGTTTCTGCAAGTCGGCCCTTCCTATTTTATTTTTATACAAATAATACAGCACACCTGCGTTGTAATTGTCGCCTGCCCCTATGGTGCTCACGGTTTCCATCTGCTCCACATCGAACTGCAAGCGAAGTGTAGGCGTATAGATGCGTACGGGATTCCCCCCATTGGTCAAAATCAGGATGGGGCAATAAGGTGCCACATATTTCTCATAGATTTCCCGAGCGTCGGTCGTTCCATAGAGAACCTTGAAATCATCCACAGAGCCTCTCACAATGCTAGAGAGGGAAAAATTCTCCCGCACACTGGCCATCACGGCAGGAATGGAACTGGCATGGTTCATTCTGAAATTCACGTCGTAATAGATGATGGCTCCGGCATCATGCGCTTTCTTCAGGAAGGGCTGAACCCTGTAGCGGATAGAAGGATTCACGGCATAGAAGGAGCTGATGAGCACCAAATCATCGGGATTAATAGGGGGGATGGCATAAACCAGGTTCTCGGGTTCTGGGTCTCTGTAGAACTGATAGCTGGCTTCATTCTTATCATTTAGAAAGGCCAGAGACACCTTACTCTTGCTATTCGGTATCTGGGTTACAAAATGTGTAGCCACCCCACTATCCTCCATGAATCCTATGGTTAAGTCAGCCACATAGTCGTCGCCCATCTCCGTGAGGAAGCAGCTGGGTAAGCCGCAGCGGCCCAGGGAAATCACGGCATTGAAGGCAGAGCCTCCGGGGTTGGCGGATTTCGGCTGATTATTCTTCAGTACAATGTCCAGTACGCTCTCTCCTATTCCAATAACTTTTCTCATTTCATCAACGAATAAAATTTATCTTGATTTGCCTCGGAAACCGGAATGGCTTCACCGGCTATGGTAATCACATTCCGCTCCACACTCTCTATCTTGTCCATGGCTACGATGTATGAACGGTGCACCCGGCAGAAGCGGTTGGCCGGCAGTTTTTCCTCCAGCCCCTTCATGGTGGTCAGCGCTATCAATGGCCGAGCCTGGTTCTTCAGGTGAATGCGCACGTAATCCTTCAAGCCACTGATAAAGAGAATCTGGCTCAAATCCACACGCACCTGCTTGAATTCGCATTTCACAAAAATGTATTCCGCATTCGGGTCGGCAGCAGCCTCGGTGGATGCAGGGGCTGCAGGAGCAGCGGGTGCAGCCTTAGCCGCTTCTATCTGCTCAAAGTATTCCTTGGCACGAGTCACGGCAGAAAGGAACTTCGGATAGCTGATGGGCTTTAAAAGATAATCGATGGCTTGCACCTCATAGCTTTCAAAAGCATATTCCTTATAGGCAGTGGTGAAGATAATCTTCGTCTTCGGACGAATCAGCTTGGATAGCTCCAAACCGGTTATACCCGGCATATTGATGTCCATGAAAACCAGGTTGATATTATCGTCGATAAAAGCCAGTGCATCCATCGGATTCAGGAACGTGCCCTTCAAATCCAGGAAGGGTGTGCGCTCCACAAAACTCTTCATCAGTTTGATGGCCAGGGGCTCATCATCCACTATCACGCAGTTCAGTTTCATATCGTATTCAGTTCAAGTTTAGCTACATAACTACCATCACCCGTCTCTCCGCAAGTAAGCTGATGCTTGCCAGGATAGAGCAGATTCAGTCTTTTCTCTAAGTTCTGGAGACCCATGCCCCCTTTTTTCTTGTTTCGCATCTCCTCTTCGGTGAGCAGGGTGTTCTTCACGGTAAACGTCAGGCCCTCCAGCTTTCCGTCTTTATTCAGTTTTTCTTCCAGTTTGGCCTCCAGCTGGCAGGGGTGCAGACTGCTGGCACCATACTTGAAAGCATTCTCCAACATAGAGATAAAGAGCATGGGGGGTATCTGATACTCCGAATGGGCTGTCTTCAGGTTCACATCCAGATGCAAGGTATCCTCGTAACGGATGTTCATCAGGTCGATGTAGTTCTGAATAAAATCCAAGTCTTTCTGCAGCGGCACCCGGGCATCCGATGTTTCATAAAGCACATACCGGAGCATGTCGCTCAGGCGGGCAATGGAGGTCTGAGTGGCATCGGGGTCGAAGGCTGCCAGGGAGGAGATGTTGTTCAGTGTATTAAAAAGGAAATGCGGATTCAACTGGCCCTTGAGGCGTTCCAACTCACCCTCAGTACGTTCTTTTTCCATCTCCGCCTTTTCCTCTTGCAGAAGCTTATTCAGCTGGGTGACCCTCAGGGAGATGGCAGCCACTGTGATTAGGATGCAAAATAAAAGGTTGACCAAATGGAACATGGCAAAAAGCTCCGGCAAAATATCATGCTTGCCCCACATGGCTGTATTGTCTACAAGATGATCGGGCCGATAAAGGAAAAAAGCCAGCTGCCCTGAAGCTAAGTTCAGCAGCCAGTACACCAAAATCAGGAGAAGCAGATATTTCGTATACTTCTTCCGCAAGAAATAACGAGGTACCAACCAAAAATAATTCAGACAGAAAATTCCTATCCAAAGGAAATAAATGGGAGTCACATACTGTAAGGAGTAGAATGCATGCTCCATGGATTGTCCTGCAGCTATTTGCCCCAGGAAGGGTATGAAGAACATCAACCAAATCACAATGCAAAGCACTGCCAGTTGTCCCCATGTCGTCTTTAGTTTATAAGGTTGTGCCATCGGGTTTTCATTTTTTTACTCTGCAAATATAATACAATCATTCCAACCTAGCAAAATCCAGTCCTGCCGTTTTCGACAAAATGCGAAATCCGTTCGACCAATCCCTCCTACCTCCTGAATACCAATAATTTTTATAAAATCACTATTCCATTTAGAAATTTAAGTATATTTGCAAGTAAAATTTGTATAGTATGCTTAGATATGGAGTGATTGGCACTGGTGCCATTGGGGGATATTACGGAGCCAAGCTGGCTCATTCAGGACAAGAGGTGCATTTCCTGCTGCACAGTGATTATGAGTACGTGAAGGAACATGGGTTACAGGTGGATTCTTGCGACGGGAGTTTTCACCTTCCTCAGGTGAATGCGTACCACACCACACAAGACATGCCGCAGTGCGATGTAGTCTTTGTGTGTCTGAAATCCGTGAATAACCACCTGCTTTCTGAGCTTCTTCCTCCCCTGCTACATGAAGATACCCTGGTGGTGCTTATCCAGAACGGCATCGGCCTGGAAGCCGATGTGCAGAAGATGTTCCCCCGGCTGGAACTGGCTGCAGGACTGGCGTTTATCTGCTCGGCTAAGACAGCACCGGGGTACATTAATCACCAGTGCTACGGCTACATCAACATCGGTAATTTCTCCTGTCACAATGAGAACCTGATGAACCAGGTTATCCGAGATTTCAGGAAGGCGAATGTGGAGGCCAACCTGGTGGAATACCATGAAGCGCGCTGGAAGAAGGCTGTGTGGAACATGCCATTCAACGGCATGACGGTGGCCCTGAACACCCGCACCGACCTCCTGCTGAAGAACCCAGCCACCTTCAAACTCATTAAGGAACAAATGCTGGAAGTCATCCTCACTGCCCAGCAGATGGGCGTGAACATCCACATGTCCTTTGCCGACAAGATGATTCAGAACACCTTGGACATGACGCCCTATTCACCCAGTATGAAGCTGGACTTCGATTTCCACCGTCCCATGGAAATCTATTATCTCTATACCCGCCCACTGGAAGAGGCACGGAAGAAGGGACTCCGAATGCCAAAACTGGAAATGCTGGAGGCTGAACTCAAGTTTCTGGAAGAACAACAGAAATCCTAAAGAAATTGGCAGTGTGAAGAAAAGACATTATCTTTGCACCACATTTTTAAATAGCATATGCAACAGAAAATTATTATCCTAGACTTCGGTTCACAAACTACCCAGCTTATCGGCCGACGGGTGCGTGAACTGGATACCTTCTGTGAGATTTTACCATACAACAAGTTTCCACATGATGACCCGTCGGTTATCGGTGTGATTCTCAGTGGCAGCCCTTTCTCTGTGTACGATGAAACAGCCTTCAAGGTAGATTTAACCCACATCCGGGGCAAATATCCTATCCTGGGAATCTGCTACGGGGCTCAGTACATGAGCTACCTCTACGGAGGAAACGTGGAGCCTGCAGGAAGCCGGGAATACGGCCGTCAGAACCTGACTAGCTTTGAGCACGACAATCCCCTTTTTAAAGGCTTCACAGAGAACAGCCAGGTGTGGATGAGCCATGGCGATACCATCACTGCCCTTCCCGAAGGGTTCCGTGAGATAGCCAGCACCCCTACCGTAAAGAACGCTGCCTACCAGGCTCCTAACGGAGAGAAACTGTGGGGTGTGCAGTTCCATCCGGAAGTGTTCCACAGCGTGCAAGGTTCCCTGCTGCTGAAGAACTTCGTGGTAGACATCTGCGGAAGTCGCCAGGACTGGAGCGCTGCTTCATTCGTCGACACCACCGTGGAAGAAATCAAGAAGCAAGTGGGTTCAGACCGCGTTATTCTGGGCCTCTCTGGTGGTGTAGATTCTTCTGTTTGTGCCGTGCTGCTGAACCGTGCCATCGGCAAGAACCTGACCTGTATCTTCGTGGATCACGGCATGCTCCGCAAGAACGAGTTCCAGAATGTGATGCGCGACTACGAAGTGCTGGGTTTGAACGTCATCGGTGTAAATGCCAGCGACAAGTTCATGAACGATCTAGCTGGTGTGACCGACCCTGAAGAGAAGCGTAAGATCATTGGTCGCGACTTCATCGAAGTCTTTAATGCCGAAGCCAAGAAGATTACCGATGCCAAGTGGCTGGCTCAAGGCACCATTTACCCAGACCGCATAGAAAGCTTAAATATCACTGGCAAGGTCATCAAGAGCCATCACAATGTGGGTGGACTCCCTAAAGAGATGAACCTGAGTCTCTGCGAGCCACTGAAATGGCTCTTCAAGGATGAAGTTCGCCGCGTGGGCCGCCAGCTAGGCATGCCAGAACACCTTATCACCCGTCATCCGTTCCCAGGCCCCGGATTGGCTGTTCGCATTTTAGGAGACATCACCCGGGAGAAAGTACGCATTCTTCAGGATGCCGACGATATCTACATTCGTAACCTCCGTGAGTACAAGGTGAAGCTCCAGGGCGAGGAAGCCCGTAAGGTTCTGGCTGCCGGTGTCCCAGCCGACATGAAAGACGGTGAGATAGAAGTTTCCCTGTACGACCAGATTTGGCAGGCTGGCACCATTCTGCTCTCCTCTGTACGCAGCGTGGGAGTGATGGGCGATGAACGCACCTACGAACATCCCGTAGCCCTCCGTGCCGTAACCAGCACCGATGCCATGACTGCCGACTGGGCCCACCTACCCTACGATTTCATGGCGAAAGTCAGCACTGAGATCATCAACAAGGTGAAAGGTGTGAACCGCGTTTGCTATGATATTTCCTCTAAGCCACCTTCAACTATTGAGTGGGAATAGAAAGAAAAACAAGTAAAAGATGAAACTTTCACCTTATATTATAGATTTGCTCAGACAGAAATCAGGCAACCAGATTCGCCTCTCCCGTGATTGCGAATTCCTTGCCCTAGATGTGGAGTCGGTAACAGGTGAGCACATCGGAGTGAACACCATGAAGCGCCTTTTGGGATTCATTGCCGACGAACGCACCCCACGCACTTCCACGCTTGATGTCATTGCCCGTTATCTAGATTTTGAAGACTGGGATGCCCTTCGGCTTTCTGATGAAGCCAGCAGTAATTCCGCTTTTGACGAACGTGATGAGTACCTAGCCTGCTATATGGAGAAAGGACAGCAAGTTCAAGTGACCTATCCCCCCAACAGGGTGCTAATACTGGAGAATCTAGGCGACAATCATTTCCTTGTCATAAAGAGTGAAAACAGCAAGTTGCAGGATGGCGACTTGCTCACTCTTACCCATATCATCCGAGGTTATCCCCTACTCATTTCTCAGGTCATCAGAGAAGGAAAAGACCTAGGAGCCTTCACGGCAGGAAAGATTCAGGGAATAGATTTTAAACTGCTTTGATGCCTTATGGACAGCACATCGTCATTTTCAGAAGAACAGGGAAAGTTTCCCGATGCCGAACTGCTGCCCGTAAGCGGCACCACCTGCCTTTGTTATCGTGTAAAGCTGTATGGGAAACTACATTTCCTTAAACGGCTAAAACCAGAATTACGTACCCACCCCCAGTATACGGCAGCCTTTCAGAAAGAATTTGAACTAGGCTACCCACTTGATCATCCCCACCTAGTCCGTTATGTAGCTAAGACAGACGATGGTATCTTGATGGATTACGTGGATGGTAAAACCCTCAGTACCTTCATTGAGCACCATCCTGATTATTTCCGCAACAAGGAAAATTCTGACCGCTTTATCGACCAGCTTCTGAGCGTGGTAGGCTACCTGCATAGCCACCAGATTATTCATCTGGATCTGAAACCCAGCAACATCCTCATCACCCGCATTGGGCACGATGTGAAACTTATAGACCTGGGGTACAGCTATGCCGACTGCTACACCGACACAAAAGGACGTACCGACAAATACGCTGCCCCTGAGCAACTGAGCTGTCCAGAGAAAATAGATGCACACACAGATATCTATGCCATAGGACGAATCTTACAGACTCTACCTTGTGCTCATTATTATAATAAGGTAATCAAGCGGTGCACTGCTCAGAAGATGGATGACAGATACAGTTCCATAGAAGAACTGCAGAAAGCCCTTCATCATCGTCATCGCAACCTTTGGCCATTTATCGCCATCCTAGCTCTCATTCTGGCCATCCTAGCAGCCTTTCTTTTCTTCCAGCAAAAACGTACTGAGCCAGCCATACAAGAGGCAAGCTCTCCTACTTACTTACCTGAGCCGGAGAAAGAAGCTACTACCACCCTGCCCCAGACTGATAGTTTAGAGAAATTAATTGTTCCTAACCCCAGCCAAGAGGAAACTGTAGAAGAAACCTCACAAGTAGTAACACCAAAAGTTACTACTGTAGATACTATTTCAGCCACACCACCCACTCCTCAGGATACTAAAACCATCCAAAAAGAAGATACACTAGCATTACGCCGTGAATTTCAGCGGGTCATTGGAGCCCGTTTCCAGAAAGCACTTGGTCAATACTCAGACTCCATCTATTATAAAATAGACCAAAGTAGCTATACGTACACCTGGATTGTATTTTCAGAAGAAATTCGTCCCCTTTACGAGGAGGAATGGCACAAGTTCCTGGGTACATACAGGGAAGAGACCATAGATAGCGAATGGTGCCAAACCCTGCTGTATTTCCGCATTACACAACTCTGGCAGATGATGCGGAACGACCCTAATCACGACCCCTTCTACGACACAAAAGAATTCAAATATTACGAAATCCCCTGCCCTGGAACATAAGTGGACGAAATGGATGATTGTCACTTTAAAGGAACATGGTATCTTTGATGTTGATACATACAATAAAACCTTTAAAGCGGAAGCCACAAAAACCTTATGGACAGTGCATCGTCGTTTTCAGAAATACAGTGGGATTTTCCCGAAGCCGAGCTATTGCCCGTAAGCGGTGCCACCTGTCTCTGCTACCGTGTAAAGCTTTACGGGAAACTCCATTTCCTTAAACGACTGAAACCTGAATTTAGAACCCACCCACACTATGCTGCAGCTCTGCAGAAAGAATTTGAACTAGGTTACGTGCTAGATCATCCCCACCTGGTTCATTATTCAGCCAAGACGCGTAACGGTATCTTGATGGATTATGTAGACGGGGAAACTCTCGATAAGTTTGTGGAACACCATCCCGAATATTTCTATGACAGAAAAAACGCCGACCGATTTCTAAAACAACTGCTTAGCGTGGTAGGCTATCTACATAACCACCAGATCATTCACCTAGATTTGAAACCAAGCAATATCCTCATTACCCACATAGGATACGACGTGAAACTCATAGATCTAGGTTGCTGCTATGCCGACTGTTACCCCGACACCAAGGGCAGCACGGGTGAATATGCTGCACCTGAGCAGAAAGACGGTTCAAAGAAAGTGGATGAACGGACAGACATTTATGCCATTGGCCGCATCCTCCAGTCACTACCATGCGCCCCCTATTATAAAGACGTGATAAAACGATGCACTGCCATGCAAAAGGAATTACGGTTCAGCTCCATAGAAGAAATGCGTAAGGCACTAAAACCATGGCAAGGCTCTCAATCACTTTTTGTAATTTCAGCAATAGCTATTACTGTTTTTACGGCTTCTTTTATGATTCATAAGAAACACCAATAAGCTGCAGCTTTTCATTAAACATCTCATGCTCATCTAGCACATCCTGCTATCTCTCTCCCTCATTATGACATCCATGGGCAAAGGAACCTAAGTGGATGAAATGGATGATTGTTTCTTTATGAGAACTAAATATCTTTATAGCCATTAAAAAAAGTTTAATATTTTAAAACAGGAAAATTAAAGATTAACTCATCCAAATGAAGATAAGCAAAGGTGTTATTAAAATCTTATAATCCATGTATGAAGATAAAACACGGGAAAGAGAAATATAGTTCCCACACCTTTTTATAGAATCTGCTTCCTCTGGGAACTAGGAAGCGCAAAACTATTACATATGATGTTAAAAAAATTATTATTAGGATTTGGAGCTGCATTGTTGCTGTCTTCTTGTTACTGTGACAAAATTACAGTAGGAACAATTCAACCAGATGAAAAGCTAGTACATGTTGCAAGTGTGCGTAATGGGCACTTTTTGGGTGGTATGATCGTTAAAAAAGACAAAGCAAAGAACAGTGTTCCCGATGTTGAAAATTATGTGATGGAAGTAAAGAGAACATTTGGAGATTTGTTTATTAGTACTCTGACTGTAGGTATATATACTCCTACAACAACTAAGTATTATGTTCCAAGAACTAACCCAAGAGTTGTAACACAAAAGAAGAAATTTAGAAGTAAAGCATATAAGGGTTATTTAAAAGAAAAAGAATAACAGACATATATTTTATGTACAGATAAGTTCAATATAGAAATTAATAAGACATTTCTTGATTTATTATAAAAGAGGCCCTCTGCTAGAGCCTCTTTTTTAATAAATAGCTCAATCTCATGTTAATTATTTCATATTACTCGCGTCCTATGTGAATAGCAAAAACAAACACATATTCGAAGAACTAGGAAACTAAACAAAAAACAAAGTGGATGAAATGGATGATTGTACCTTTATGGGAACTAAGTATTTTTGTGCCCAATAATATCCGTTTATATCTTTAAAACAGTAAAATATGAAAAAAGTATTAAGTTTTGTGGCATTCGCCATGATGGTTATTTCCAGCCTTTCTCTAGTATCATGTAGCAAAGATGATGATATTGATGGTGAAAATGGCAATATAGTAGGTACATGGAAATGTGATCTAGCCGTAGATTATGGAAAAGACGATGATTTATATGGAATTGAAGAATATCACTCATATATCTATTCGCAATATAAAGAAGATGGAACCTTTACTCACGTTCATGTATACATCACAAAGTACACAAAAGAAGCAAAGCAATTAGGCTTAAAAGATGAGACAGAAGTTGAAATTGAAAAAGGTACTTACAGAACAAATGGTAATAAATTGACCGAGACTATTAATGGCGAATCAACCAGCGGTGAATATAAAATTGAAGGGAACAAGCTTATATTGACAAACACTAGTGGATTAATCATGGGTATCACATTTTCAAGAGTCAGCGATTCAGAAATCAATCAATATTTAAAATAGAAATCAAATTGCCAAGGAAAACCAATTATAAAACAGATTAAAAACTATAATAAACTTATAATTATGGAGAAGAAAAAATATACGATACCTGTTATGCAGGTGGAAGTATTTATGGCAAATCATTATTGTTCAGGTTGTGGTGATATGGTTACATATTCTTTTAAGTGCAATGCTAGTGTTGGTAAATATGTTTGGTTAGAGACTAATGGAACTTCAGGTGTACAAGCAAAAACAGTTACAACAGAATTTTATGGTCGTAAAATGGGTTTATGGAATAGGACTGATAATAGATATGATTTTACGTGGGCTTCAGAAGAAAAAAAGTGGGGAACTTTCGCATGTGGGGATACACACTCGGTAACCGTTCCTAAAGGGACTTCTATTGATGAAGTTTTCCCAAATGGTTATGCTTCAACTTATTCTACTGGTGAAAAAGCAACTTCCGTTAGAATTTGGACTGATAACGGAACTGACACCCATGTCACTACTCTGCCTATTGAATTAGAGTCTACTCCTCACAACAATCATTCCTAACATCATTTGAAAATATAGATTATTCTAAGCCCCGACGGAGGGACAGAAGAATAGAAATATTATAGTCATGTCGTAAGACATCGCTTTTTGAATAATGATTTTTTCTCCGAGCAGCGTCCTATCCGGACGTTGCTTTTTTTAGGGAACTATATACCTGCTGGCTATAGTTCATAGTTAGTTCCCTTTTTTAAGTACACAAAGAACTCTTCCGCTTGAATAATCCTTTAAAAGCACGCTTTCTTGTCTGAAGGATGCACAAAGTTCCATGGCGATTTTCATAAGTGTTTCAAAATCAACTCCGATTATCTCCACCGAAAGGGATTTTTCTCCATACTCCTTGCCGTTTTTTGCTGTATATCTTCCATCAAGATAGTGTCCTATGGTCCAACCGACAAGTTCATTACCGGTTGCAATCGTATCGATTTTACCGGTTGCATCGATTCTGTTCGGGATTGTCATCATCTTCTGCTTAAGCCAATTGACAATTTTGTTGCCAGACTGTTTTTCTGCATTAACGTCCGTGCTAAATGTTATAATCCCGCCCTTTTCATTTAGTGAAGGCTCAAAATCTATCCCCTCATTTAATGAAAAAGAAGAATATAGTCTTTCTTTTCCTTCCGATGTTATTGCCTTTGACAGATAACGACTTGCCCTATATGCTCCGCCATCACGACCATTATAGATTTCATCTATTGTGAAATCCTTATATATATCATTATCCATATTTTGTTCGTTTAATATGTCTATGGTATTTAAAATATTAGCTTCATGTTCTATACCTTCATCAGCTTTGGCTTTGTTCAGAGCTTGCGAGCGTTCCTCCTCACACCTGACAGACAGACCTGTAGGAATATGGATGGCACGGACTGCTGTTTCCACCTTGTTTACATTCTGCCCTCCGGCACCACCGCTGCGCGATGTCTCATACTTTATGTCCTTATCGTCTATCATGATGGTAGCAGCCTCACTGAAGAAGTGGACGCCAACGAACCAATTCTTTCGCTTGTGGTTAGGGCGGAAAGGATTCTTGGTGGCAATCCATTGGACGGTGCCCTCCCACTCCGCTTTCATTTGTGTAACATTCTCCGATCTGGTGGACAATGTCATTGACATGAAGCAGCTAGGCTCAGTATTGTGAGCTTCGTAGTCCACCAGTTCCAAGTCAGGATATTCTTCCTGCAGTTCTTTAGCCACAAGTGCCACGGTACGGGCACATTCCACGGGGCCTCTTCCTCCCGTTATCTGTATGTAAGTCTTCATATTATGAAATGTAACCTATGCTTAATTACAAGCTTTTCTATTTCTCATTTTTCTCAAAGCCTCCCCCATAGTTTTTCTTGTTAATGGGTGAATATCTTCTTTTATAATCATTTTGCCATCTACCATGTTTCTCCAAAAGTTAACGGCTTCTGACATTTTGTTTTTGCGGTTTTTTACTTTTTCTGCATCCTTTCCAACAAATGAGAATGCTTTATTTCCCATTCTTGACATATAGTTTGAAGCAGTACTTGTTTTCAATTCACTGTCCTCACCTTTTTGGTGGTATTCGGGAAAACCGTTATTATTAGTGCCAATCAGATTACCTTTTGTTTTACCCTTTTCTTTGTAATAAATTGAATCTTGATTATAATATTCGGAAATACGCAACAAGTTATCCAAGAAGTTTTCATCATCATTACGGTTTACCACCAAATAACTTTCCTCTGATGTTTCATCTGTCATTCCTTCTGGATATACACCTTTTACCTTTGTAACACCATATCCTAATTGTAACAATTCAGCAACCATTAATTTATTTTTCTGACGATTTTCTTCATGAGTAAACTGTTTTCCAATTTGCCATTGATTTTTATCATCAGGTCCAAGATAAGTTGCATTTATATCTCTAACATCCTTCAATTCATTTCTAAATGCGCTGATGAAAGCACAATCACAATTTTTCAGCCATTGCAACATTCTGTTAATGCTGCTTTCATTTAAGGCCTTGATTGTTTTATCTATGATGGAATTGAAATTACGAACCTCATTAATAAATGAATTTGTTTTTCTTTCATTTA
>AUXO015886778.1_pt1 | contig 13205 bp, 8 predicted proteins | sample 768731 | NCBI WGS metagenome assembly AUXO01 (sample SAMN02715735, study PRJNA202380) | gut metagenome | biome: sheep rumen | host: Ovis aries | place: New Zealand: Palmerston North
GGCCGGGAGTCGTTGCGATACTCGTAGGCATAAGTGCGGCATCTGTCGGTGATCAGCCAGTTGAAGAGCTGCTGCCCGTCTGCCTGTGGCAACCGGTTGAGCAAGTCAGTGAATCCTCTCGCTATGTGCACCTTGATGTCGGCACTGAACATGGGATTTAATAGCTATCTTTTGAAGGAACGTAAATCTACAGAAATCTACAGAAAAAAAAGGTTGTGAAGAAACATATAAATGGATGCACACAATTGTCTTATATATAAACAACGGATTGCGGATTGCACGGATTTGGCCCCATCTGAAACATCAGTGTAATCCGTTGTCCTTAAATGAACAGTTACTTAATTGATGTTAGTGTAAGATTTTCGGAGATTGATGTTCGTTTGAAAGTTGTCTCTATTCCTTTACTTCTCCAATATGTATAAGATTCTTTGAATTTCGTCTATGCTATGACATTTTTCCAGCAAAAGTGTTTGTTGTTTCAGAATAATTAGTAACTCTGCATTCGACTCTCAATTTTCTGGAGATCTGTGCTCATGACGGATGCGTCCGTTTCCGTACGCACAAAATCCTGACAGTCCACGCCGAGCCGAGGACGGTTTAGCCGCCTATCCGAGGCGGGTAAAAAGGGTGGGAATAACAAGAGAGTCACGACATATTAATAAGGCGTTTACTTGGGCGCTTCATTGCAGGGTTCCGAACTTCGAACACTCTGAACTTCCAATTGTAATGATGCAACAGTAGATGTCCTCGGGGTGTGTTTACATGCCTCTCTTGGGGAATGGTAGATACAGACAATTGTTTCTGACCATTCTCCTTCAAGGGGAGTAGAGTGAATATATCGGCGTGGGCTTCGGTGTTGCTTATCTTTTTGGAAAGGCAAGTTCGAAGGCCGGGAATCCAAGATAAGTAACAGGTACGTTTCCCACGTCTTCTTTTTTATGTTGTTTTTCATTGTAATAACCTAAAACAATTCTTATCGGGGATCGTAAGAGCTCTTGGGTAATTGCCCATTAATAATTATGAGATGTAAAAATTGTGGCTGGGAGAATCCAGCAGGAAAATCAAAATGTGAGAAATGTAATGCACCTCTAAGTGGTTCTATGATAGACCATGAGAGTGTTCGGAGTAGTAATAGTAGAGAAAATATGAGGGATGATCATGACTCTCTTCGTTCTACAATTCGTGAAAGTAGCGTGTTTGATAGTTTGAATGAGTCTCACGGTGGCAGTAAGGTGTGTGAAAATTGTGGCTATGAATTAGCTGAAGGTATGAAAGTTTGTCCTGCATGTGGAACATCAACAGTAGGCGCAAAAGACGCACGTCAACAACAACCCAAAAGCAAAAATAATCGTTGTCCAAAATGTGGTGCAGAATTGATCCCTAATGCTCGTTTCTGTCCACAGTGCGGTCAAACGTTGAGAATGGGTACTGTTGGCGCATGGGACAATCCCCAGCATGATGAATTTTGTACTTTAAGACCTATTACATGGACAAAAGAAGAAGTAACATATAATCCCATAACTTATTCTGGCCAAGTTATTGTTTTGAATCGAGAGAATACTGATCCAAACAATCAGACGATAACCTCAAAGGAGCAGGCCGTATTAACTCATGAAAATGGCTCTTGGTACATTGAAGACCATAGTGAAAAGCAATCTACAATGATACGCGTAAGCAAAAAGACTAAGTTGGAGTCTGGAGATGTTATAGCTTTAGGAAATCGTTTATTTGAATTTAAAGGTTAAGCCATGTCTATACAGTGTAATCGTTGCGTATTTCATTCAGGCGATATTATTAATAAACAATATACCGTCGTTAAAATGCTCGGAGCAGGAAGTTTCGGGTGTGTATATCGTGTGAAAGATAGAAGTGGTCAAGATTACGCTCTGAAATTACTGAAACTTTGGGAAATTGTTGGTGATGACAGGCAACAACTTCTGCAAAGGTTTGACATGGAATATGAAACAGGTAGAATAAAAAGTAATTATCTTGTTCACTCTTACGACAAGGGATCAGTAGAGGGCAATCCGTTTATCATTATGGAATTTTGTCCTAATGGGGATTTGATGGAAGCTGCCGAGAAGGGGAATGTTGACTTTTTAAAAACAGCCAAGGAGGTCTTGTATGGTCTTAAGGATTTACATCTTCAAGGGAAGGTTCACAGAGATCTAAAACCTGAGAATGTTCTAATACGTCGTGATGGGACTGCAATTCTTACAGATTTCGGTATTTCTGGCGACCAAAACAACAGATTAACCCAACGTGGAATCTTTGGAGTTCCTCAGCAAATATTTGGAACTTTTGCCTACATGCCCCCTGAGCAGATTAACCCTAAAAGAGGTAATGCAACAGTTCTGCCTACTACAGACATTTACTCTTTTGGAGTAATGATGTATCAACTTCTGACTTATGAACTGCCATTTGGGCGTTTGGAAACGGAAGGTGATCTTCCTCAATATACAGAAAGGGCAAAACGTGGAAAATGGAATAGGGAGTTGCTAGAACGTTCCGTAAACGGACACATTTGGCTTCAGTTAATTGAAGGTTGTTTAGTACCAGATTTCAAGAAACGCCTTCAAAATGTTGATGAGGTGCTTACCCTGTTACCCCATTACGGAGGAACTTATCGCCCTGTAAATTCTGACTCCTTTAAGCAAAGGAATACTATTAAGAACGGCATACTCTTAAGAGTGATGCAGGGGGAAGAATATAATAAAGAGTACCGCTTAGACGCTTTGTTGCATGGGAATAGTAGAATTATAACCATGGGTCGTGATACGGAAGATGTTTATAATATTATTCCTATTAAGGAAACACTCAGTACTTATGTTTCAAGATGCCATTGTACCTTGGAGTTGGATTACGAAAGAGGAATTTGGATTATTCGTGATGGGCAGTGGAGAATAAATTGTCCAATAGGATTAAGCTCTAAAGAGATGTTCCCATGCAAAGCATGTACTGCTCGTTGCTCAAATGCAGGTAGCAACAAATACGTATGGAAATTGTCCACAAATGGCACTTTTGTGAATTCATCCGAAGTAAATCGAACAGGGACATCACTTAAAATAGGTGACATTATCACTATTGGTGATGTTAAGCTAAGAGTAGAGGGATACTAAAAGGAGTGATATATAGAATCTTAAATAATATTAACAAAATCGTAACGAAAATGGAAAAGTTAACTGCTGGAATGGAATTTGACAATCGATATCTGCTTATAGAACCGATAGGTGAAGGCTCTTTTGGAGAAGTTTGGTTGGCAGAAGACCATAGTGTGAATGTGCAAGTGGCAATAAAGATTTACATTCACATCGATCAAAAAGGGCTTGAAGTCTTCAAAAAAGAATTCAAAGTGAGCTATTCTTTAAATCATGCCAATCTCCTTCATGCGAACTATTGCTCTATATGTGAAGGCCATCCATATATTGTAATGCCATATTGTAAAAATGGTTCTTTGACCTCGAAGATTGGGAAAATTGACAAAGAACAGGATGTTTGGAAATTGATAAATGATATTTCTTCTGGAATAGCTTATTTGCATAAGCACAATATTGTCCATCAAGATATTAAACCCCAAAACATTCTCATAGATGATGATGGGAACTATCTTATCAGTGACTATGGCGAGAGCCTGAAGATTAAGACTACTTTAAGGCAGAATACTCTACGTAAAGAAGATGAAAAAGGATACGGAGGGTCTATTCCATATATGGCACCAGAGCGTTTCTCTCAGGACAAACTCCCTGTAATGTTGTCAGATATGTGGTCGTTAGGAGCTACGGTGTATGAAGTGGTTGAAGGTGAACTGCCATTTTCTGGATTGGGCGGCAACATGCAGAAACATGGGGCAGAACTACCCCATTTATCTGCAAAATGGTCGTCCGAACTAAATGAGGTTGTTCAGAAATGTCTGGCACCAGCCACATGGGACAGGATCAAAGCGGCAGATCTTTCAAAATTGTCACTACAATATGTAAACAATCCTCCTCATGCAGAGCAGACGAATGGGTCTGATGAACCTGAAAAGGGAAAACAAGGCTCAGAAGGTTCAGCGCCTGATAACAAGGAAAATGATGCTGCGAATAAAAGACTAAACAATCGGACTATTTTGCTTGTTGCTGCATGCGTCGTGACTTTATTAATTTTCGGTTGTGGTCTCTATTATTTATATAATTATAAAGGAGAAGAGCCTCCCGTTGTTGAAGAAATGAGCTATGAAGGCGAATCGTTAGACGGAGAAAAGAGCGGATGGGGGATACTAACAAGTAGTCTTGGAGATATCTATGAAGGAAACTTCAAATATGATAAATGTAACGGATGGGGAATAAAGCAATACGCAAATAATGGCATATATAAAGGACAGTGGAAAGATGACATGCGTTCTGGCTATGGATATTACATATCGCCTGATGGGGCGGTAAAATGTGGCATTTGGGAGAATGATACGATAGATTCGGGCCAAATAGCTGGTGACCAATCACGAGTTGTTTATGGCATAGATCTCTCAAAGTATCAGTTAGCTGTGGATTTCGGTCAAATAGCCATTCCTGTGAATGAGAATATTCAATATGATCCTGAGGGTAAATATTTGCAACCAGTATTCTTTACAATGATAAAGGCTACTGAAGGCTCTGATATTGTCGATCCGTTTTTCGAAAGCAGCTTCAATACAGCTAGGCGTTATCACATGCCTCGAGGCGCGTATCATCTTCTGACGTCAAAGTCTCCAATTGAGAATCAAATCAGGTTGTATAAAGAACAGGTAACGTTGGAAGAAGGTGATTTTCCCCCAATACTGGATTTGGAAAGAGAGTCTTTGAGGCATTGGAAAAGAAATGAAATTATTGACAACATTAGAACGTGGGTAAGGGAAATGGAGGCTTACTATAAAGTAAAACCAATTATTTATTCGAATGAAGAAATATATAATTTGTATTTAGCTAACCAAGGTTTCCACCAATATCATTTTTGGATTGCCAATCTGAATCGTGCACCTTTGGCAGGTTGGACTTTTTGGCAGCTCAGTCATACAGCGAGGATAAAAGGAACACAAGAGAAAGTACGGGTGGATTTGGACAAGTTTAATGGCTCATACCAAGAGTTCTGTAATTTCTTGGAAAAGTATGGCGTTAAATAAATCTTGACAATAACGAAAAAAGACAGTAATATGGCACAAGAAACACAGCGTTATAGACGCACACTTAAAGGTTCAATAGGAGCCGGTATGAAATCCGTTATGGGTTCTTCCAAGAAATACTATATCTTGGAACACAAAAATTCGTCAAAGTATCACAAGGCAGGTGAGTCACAAGAGATTATTGTCGATCAAATCGAAATTGGCCGTTCCTCAAAATGCCAAGTGCGATATGATGAGAGTTTTGCAACAATAAGCCGTCGGCATGCAGCTATCGTAAAAGATGGTGAGAATTGGAAATTGGTTCAGCTGTCTTCAACAAATTCGACGTTCCTAAACGGTCAAATAGTTAAGAGTGAATGGTATCTGCAAAATGGTGATGAGATACAGCTGTCTGTAAAAGGTCCCAAATTAGGTTTTATTATCCCGACAGGGAAAAAGGCAACTGTTGGTTCTATAGGATTGACTCGTCGAATGAGTTTGTTCCGTCAGCAGGCGTTGAGACCGTATAAGGCGGCCATCATAAGTTTAGCGTGTCTGCTACTCATATGTACTGGTGCAGGAGCATATGTCATTTACGAACAAGGCAAAGTGATTTCTCAGCAAGGAGATGTAATTTCCCAACAAGGCGAAAAGATTTTGATGCAGGACAAGAAGATAAAAGACAATAGTGAAGCGTTGACCAAAGCAAATGATGCTAACGCCAAGAATGAAAAACTAATCGCTGAGCAGAAAAGACAACTTGAAACCCAAGGCGGTCTTATTGATAGTTTGAAGAAAGTAAAACCTAAGGTAATTGTACGTAATATCGTAAAGCCTGTACCAGCTCCTGACCCGACAATTGACATGTCTTCGTGCCATCCTCATGTGTATTTTATCACGGCTACACCCATAATCAATGGAAAAGAGCTTGATGAGTTAAGCTGGGTTGGAACAGGCTTTCAGTTAGACAATGGAAAGTTTGTTACGGCTCGCCACGTCACTACGCCATATTACTCCAATTACTACAGAATTAAGAATGGGGTTGTAAGATTGGATCCCAGTGACAGCCTACAGGTGTTTTATGAGTTGATGCTGAATGTGGGATTCCAATCTGGAAATGCAAAGATAAAGTTCCGTTGCACTTCTCCGGGGGGAACTTTCCAATTTACAACGGATGCTGTAAACGAGATGGGGAAATATGATGAAATCCAGACAATTCAAGAATCTTTCCAGATAAAGAGCGAAAATGGGAAAGTGCTTGGCGAGATTCCCGCAGGCACTCAGATTCGCACAGGCGCATCAGGAGCTGTTGACTTTGCGTACATAAATAACGGAAAATCACAAGGGTTGAAAGCCAATAGTAATCTGTCTACAAGTTTAAAACAAGGAACAAAACTGTATATTCTTGGTTATCCTCATGGATTAGGGCAAGGGAATCCTATCCTTTCAAATGCCATATGTGCGCAAAATGGTCTGAGTAGAGAATTGGGGGGCACCATCATTGCATCAAATGACAACACAGAGGGTGGTAATTCTGGTGGACCGATATTTGTCCGAAATGGCAATTCTTGGGAGGTCGTTGCTATTGTGTCAGGAGGCACTGGGGCCAAAGGTCGTTTTGTTCCTATAGCCGTGATTCCTTAAATTTGGTATTTAGTAATAGCTCGTAGGATTAAATATGAAAAAGCAGATTTTATTATTAAGTATTCTTTGTGGAGCTTTGTCTCTTCATTCTCAGGTATATGTCAAATCTCCTGAGCAACAGCTGGTAGAGCAGGCAATTGATGGATGTTTTTTTGAAATATCACAGTCGTATCGGCTTGAAGACCCTAAAACAAAGAATCAGTATGGGCGAAATGGAGCAAACATATTTGGTAGCCAGACATCTTTTGGAGTCAAAGTTTCCGAAGGCTTTTTTATTACGGACGTGATTGCGCATCCTTGGGAGTATGATAGTTCATTTCAGCCGTATAAATCAGAATATGTTCCTGTATTGTACGAAACGAGGATAAATGATTCAATTGAGAGCGCTATTTCAATTCCTGACTTTAAGAATGGAAATAAGCTTGTGTATTTCGTGTCAGATAAAAAGTTATTCGACGGTATCGGACTCTCTTTAAATCCTCAGTTCAAGGATCTGCATGGTTGGCTTGTTTGGCTTGTAGAGAAAGAAGGTAATGCACATGACTATATTTCATATAAGAAGCAAATAGATTCACTTGTTTGTGGCATGACATATGAGATTGATAAGCCTAATAGCTCCTTTAAATTGGTCGGAGCAGTCTATTTAGTCCCAATGCAATGCCAATTGGGCTACTTGAAATTTGGTCTTGCAGGAATTGTTGTTCCTAACAAGGATAAATGGTGTTTGGTTTCTGTTTGTTTTAACGAGACTCTGCAGGCAGATAAGTCGAAAGAACCAATAGCGACTTCTGGAAAACAAGACGAACTGACGCTTGTAGAGAATGAAAATCCCAAGAAGAAAGCCAAAAGGAATAAGAAAAAATGAAAAGTAATATAATCTTTAGGATGGTTGCCTATACGGATGCTGCTGGCAAATTTACTATTGATGCACCGAGAAATGGCAACGAGGACAACTTCTTTTTTGCTTATGATTTAAGTAAGGATGCCCTATCTAAAGGAGAACCAGATGTCGACACTCAGATGTCTGAGTGTGGTTTACTGATGGTTGTAGCCGATGGTATGGGGGGAATGAATGCTGGCGAAGTAGCTTCACAAATAGCTGTTGACACTGTTGCCGAGTTCTTTACTCCTGGTAAGATTACACCTCAACTTGCAGAAAAGCATGAGATGCGACAAAAGTATTTGGAACAAGTGGTTGCTGAGGCTGATGCAAGAATTAAGAAAGACTCAAAGCATAACGAAGAGCACCAAGGAATGGGAAGCACCATCATTCTGGCATGGATTGTCGGAAATGAGATGACGCTGTGCTGGTGCGGTGACAGTCGTGCATACAGATATAATCCAGCTTCGGGAATTGAATTGCTCTCAAAGGATCATTCGTATGTCCAAGAGTTAGTTGACAAAGGACTCATCAAATATGAAGATGCCTTTGATCATCCACAGGGAAACATCATAACAAGAAGTCTGGGTGATGTTTCAAAGAAAGCAGTTCCAGAGACAAAACTATATGAGGTTTATGACAATGATATTATTCTGTTGTGCAGCGATGGTTTAAGCGGCGTTCTAAGAGACAAACGCGTGTTCTATGATGACGGAGAGCCCATAGAAGGTGACACGCTTGAAGATATTATCAGAAGTAATCGTGGTTCATTGAAACAATGCCGTGAAGCATTGTGGAGGGCTGCTGAAAAGGCGGACTGGTATGATAACGTGACGGCTGTACTGTGCGAGATTAGATCTGGTGCTGGAGACTATGCAGAGGTCCCCAAAATAATGACTATCAAGAAAAGTAAAAGAACTTCGGTTCTCAGGACTGTGAGGCTGGCAATATCTTTGGTTTTTCTTATAGGTATAGTATTTGTTTCTGGTTGGAAACTTTCTTCAGCTTATCACAGCAATAGTGAAAACAGAAAAACTAATGAAACCGTTTCTGCTGAAAGTGGCAAAGAAAGTCCTGTGGATTCTATTCAAATATATAAGAATTCTTTGTTAGACCGAATTAAAAACTTAAAAGCAGACTTAAAAGACTTTCCGGATGTTTTAGAGAAAATGAATATTCTGGATGCTTCTGTTAATGAGGCAAGTGATTCTGCGAAACTAAAGGAAGTGGGAAAAAATATTGACCTTTGGGAAAAGAAATTGCCAGTATTAACGAAAATTGTGTCGGAGATCACTGACAAAACAGAAAAAAGTAGAATGTTGAAAAAAGTTTATGAATCGAGAAAGATACAAGAAAAAGAGTGGTATTCAGAAATAGAGAAAATAAAGAAGAAAACTGAGAAAAAGGAGGAAAACAAGATAACGCCTAAAGTTAAAGATAGAAAGAAAGACACCCTAACACCAGTTCCTGATACAACAATCAGTCCTACGATCCAGCAAAACGACAGTTATAACAGTTTTTGTAAATTCATCGAATCCAAATACAAGTCCAAAATTGTAGCAATTATGTGTGATACAATCCCCGTTGACTCAACAAACTTCGATCGATTTAAAAACAAAAAAGTGACTGTTCGTCTAAAGAAATCTAACTGACTATGGAAGACCTGAAAGTGGGCTTGACCATTAACTGCCGTTATACTTTAGAAGAGTATAAGGGTAGTGGCAGCTTTGGCGAAGTTTGGCGAGCAAAAGACTTGCAAAGTGGGGAATATGTTGCCATAAAGGTATATATATCATTGAACAAGCAAGGGTGCGAGGAATTCTTGGCAGAGTACAAGATTGCGTCTGGGCTTGTTCATCAGAATTTGCTGACTGCTGAGCAATATGATGTCTGGGATAGCAGGCCCTACCTAACGATGAAATATTGTTCGAAGGGCTCAGCATCAGAACTCGTAGGAACACTGATGCCAGGGAAGGATGACGAGCTGACGATATGGACGTTCATTCGGGATGTGGCTGCAGGTCTTGCTTATCTGCATGCGCAAGAACCAGATCCTATCGTTCATCAGGACATCAAGCCAGACAATGTACTGATAGATTCAGACGGTACTTTCTTGATTACCGATTTTGGTATCAGCAAGAAAGTAAGAAGCACGATGCAATCTCAATCGATCCGTAATACGAATGCTGGTGCCACGGCGTATATGGCTCCAGAACGATTCTCCAAGCATCCGAATCCTATTCTTGCAAGTGATATTTGGTCGTTAGGTGTTTCTATCTATGAGTTGGCTGAAGGTGAACTGCCTTTTTCAGGTATGGGTGGAATCCTGTTGAAGAATGGTGCTGAGATGCCAAATTTGAGCGATGGTTGGAGCTGCAATTTAAATGCTATAATGCATTTCTGCCTTGAAAAGGAAACTTGGAATCGAGGAAGGGCCAAGGAAGTCTATCAAATTGCTAATTGCTTTCTTGAAAAGGAACGGAAAGTGAATGTGGAAGAGCTTATCAATATAGTCTTGAGAAAGAGGAAAGAAAGTGATGGTAAGGAGTGGCTCACAGATCCAAGGGCAACCAAGCAAATGATAGCCCCAACGGAAAATGGAACTTATGTTAAAGAGAAGGAAAAAAACGAAGAGAGAAAAAATCAAGATTCAAAACGAATAAGATCGGTTGGGGGCTTGTTAAGAGAAGAAAAGAAAGTAGTTTTCTACTTTGCGAGTTCTCTTATTTCCCTTTTCTTGATCTTTTTTGTGTTCTTTTTTGAGAACGACGATTTGAGAGATGCTAAATTTTACAATGAGAGATATTCAAATTTGTATAATAGATGTTCATTGTTTATTGAAAAAGGGAATGGTTACAATCAAGACACTCTCATAATGGCGAAATTGGCTTTTACTGAAATGTCTGATCTGGAAGAGAAATATTCTTCTATTCAACCGGAGTTCTATAATAAAACTAAAGATTTAAAAGAAGCGCTAGTAACGAAGCTTTGCAACGCTGCAAGGTACTGGGCTGCTATAGCAGAAACGCAAAAAACAAATCGTGGCTATTCTAAAAGTATAGAATTGTATAGACTCGCTTTGTCGCTTTATGATGGGGAAGAAATAAAGGCAAAATACGATAAAACTGTTCGTGAAGCTTCTGGAATCTTTATTAAAGATTGTAAGTTTAAAAATGCTATTCGTAATGGCGATGCGATTAATGGCTATGGAACCCCCATCTATGCAGATGCCGCGCGTTATGTTTTTCCCAAAATCGTTACGGAAAAACTTGTGAAAAGTGTTAGCTATGGGGATAGAATAGTTATTTTAGATGTAAAATATTATAATCCAGCTGGACAATTGATGTCAGATGAGATGTCACCAGAGAATTATACGTCTCAGACTGTTATTCACCTTGATTCCGATTATGCAGAATTCGAGTTAAATGGCTTCGGTAGTAACAAACCTCATTATTATTCTAAGGGTATTTATCGAGTGGAAATATGGACCAATGGAAAAAAACTTTTTACGACATCCTTTGAAATAAAGAGGAATAGGAAGGAAAACACGCGCGCTATTTTGCCTCCTGAAAAATCCTCTATATCACCGTTGTAGCTTTTTTAACAAGAATCATCTTTTTATAAATGGAAGTTGCGCCCGACACAAAATTAGGGAGAAAAAAATGAAACATTTCTGTTTTATACTGTCAATGATGGCATCAGTCGCCATTTTCTCATCTTGTGAAACTGATCCGGATTATGTTGAACCACAGAAGAAAGAGGCTCATGCTGGTAGCTCATCGGGCGATGAGTCTTCCATAGGTGATAACACCTCAAAAGATAATATTGAAACGAAAACGGTTGAAGGAACTTTCAAAGTGTATAATGTATCCTCGGGTAAAGAAGTGAATTTTCTCAATAGTATTACTGTCGTTGTGGGAAAGCCTGTGGCCAGTTGCTATGGCGGAGATACGTTGGAAATAACCTTTAAGCCGAACAATGCCGAATATGCAAATTATGAGTTCTTAATAGCTTGCGAGAATATGCAGAAAATTGATAAAAACCTGTTTGTCCTTCCCAAAGGTAATAGACAGGAGACAGAAACCGTTGAAAATAAGGCCATTGTGCTAAATGCTCAATGTGTTCTACAACAGCGAGACAAGAATCTGTGTCTTTCTGCTTATAAAAAGGGAATGGTGTCTTATAGACCAGAATTTTCTTTTAAAATAGACTATTTGTTCCGTATGTCAGATGATTTGTTGAAATATGCTTCTCCTGAATTGACATACGTTGATGCTGTGGGTAAAAGCAAGAAAGTGAGAATTTCTGATTCAGATTTCACCCGTGACTCGACCGTTTATTATATCTATAAGGACGAAAAAGGTAACAAGCATTATTTATTCAGTAATCAAGATATAGAAGACGGTTGGTCGAAGATGGGAGAAGAAATTGAGATAGAGAATTCTTATTCGTTTGGTTCTTGTTTCAATCGCCGGAACAGCTCATTGGCGGTTTCTTTGCGCTACTTACCCAAAGGTAGTACAGAGGTGACAGAAAATAGTTGTTCCTTTTCTCGGAGTTTGAATTGGTATGCAAAGGGCTATGTGAATATGTCTTTATCCATAACTTTGGGTAATGATACGGTCAGCAAGTTGCAAAAGGCGCAGAACTATCTGAACAAACTTTTTGATGTAACAGACGACTTCGTGCTTACCATAGACAGAGAAGGTAATATTTCAAAAAAGTAATAGTCATATTCTATGATTTTTGAATCAGTAAGCGCCTGTAAATACACGTTGTAGCGATGGGTAACTACTCAGCACGGTGAGTAGTTACAGCGATGGGCATTAACGTTAAATATCATTAATAGTTTGGCAGTGAGCGTTGACAATCGTGGGGGAATGGCGTCAAAAATAATATTGAGTTTAATGATACCCTCAAAACAGATTGTAGTATTCTTTAAAGCAAACTGACGATGATAAGAAGAAAGGCACTTCTGATGGTGCTATTGACGTTGTCTGTGCCGCAGGCTGTGGCCAACGGCCTGGACGAGATACGCACGGCACTGGAGCTGGGCAGCGTGGCGCAGGTGCAGGAGAAAGTATATCTGCACACCGACAACACTTGTTATTTTGTGGGTGACACCCTCTGGTATAAGGCATACGTGGTGAGAGCCGACAATCTGCAGCCCACGGACATGAGCCGTCTGCTCTATGTGGAGCTGTTGTCGCCCGACGGTCTGGTGGTGGAGCGCCAGCAGGTGATAGTCAGTGCGAAAGGCCACTCCTGCGGGCAGTTCGTGTTGCTGGACTCTCTCTATTCCGGTTACTACGAGCTGCGGGCTTACACGCGGTGGAACCTTAATTTCAACGTGCGCCATCATCGTTACAGTACGCATGACACCTGGCATTTCTATAATAAGCAGATGGCGGCCGACTATTTCCGGATCTGGGACGGCCTCTACTCGCGGGTGTTGCCCATCTACGGCAAGCCCGAACAGGCCGGCGACTATGACGTGCGGACGATGTATCAGCGGCCGAAAACGAGAGTGCAACGCCCGAAGAAGGAGAATCTGACGGTGACGTT
>AUXO013210591.1_pt1 | contig 13204 bp, 16 predicted proteins | sample 768731 | NCBI WGS metagenome assembly AUXO01 (sample SAMN02715735, study PRJNA202380) | gut metagenome | biome: sheep rumen | host: Ovis aries | place: New Zealand: Palmerston North
AAAAAAATTAAAAATAGATTGTGGAAATTATTCTATTAATCTTCCCACATTGATTACTTCTACACTTTCAACATCATCAAGTGCTGAAATTGCTGTTTCTGCTGGTTCAGTTCCACCTTCACCATCATCTACAATAATAGTAACATGTAATGCTACTAATCCAAATCCTATAGGGTCTTCTTCAATTCCATTGAATTGACCTTCAGGAACTGCACTTTCTACTGCTTGTTTTAAAGATTCTAAATCTACTTCTGGACTGGTAGGCATTACTTTTAATACTGCTGCTACATTTGACATATTATCACCTTATTTTTTTTATTTTTTTATTTAATTATTTATGGTCCTTTAAATCCACATTCACATGTGTATTCATGTCCAAAAGTTCTACATTTAGGACATCTGTATATAACTGCATCACATTCAGGACAATGGAATTTTACATAATCATCAATTGGTGATATTTCTTGTTTACAAGAAGTACAAGTCATTTTTTCTGCCATATTATTACCTCCTTATATATGTATAAATATTATTCATTTTGTGATCACTGTTTAAATGGTCAAGCACCCTGCTAGGATATTTTCCATTTATTATAAAACAGTTTAAATGATATTTAATTAGTAATTCAGGTAAGTATTTATCCACACAAGTTTCTTCAAAAAGTAATAGTTCGTTTACACTTATATTTTTTATAAGTTTTTTATTATTTGAGAAAATCTTACCGCTATATATACCATCTACATTTGTTAATATTAATAGTTTAGCATTTATTTTATTAGCTAACCAACAACTAATAGAATCTGAAGTCACATCCCATGAATGTTTTAGTGGATCTTCTTTTTTTAAAATATCATATGATAAAAATAAGGGTATTTTATTTATTTCATGGATTTTTGGAATATCTTCTATTTTATTAACACCTATGATATTTTTATTTTTGTCACAAATAAGATTTCCTATTATATCCATACATTTTATTGCGGTCCAATGGTTAACATCATCAGAATAATCATACTTTTCATTAAATTCTCTTAAAGTATTTGCTAGTTTACCTCCACCATTAATCAAAACTATTTTTTCTTTAGATTTAATTAATACCTCACATAAATCATCAATATAATCTGGAAATAAACTACCACCTATTTTTACAACAGTAACCATATAACACAGTCCTCGTTATAATAATTTTAAATGTCCAACCAGTTTATCAATTTGTTCATCATCTCCAGGTCCAATACCCATACATGTTTTAGATCCGGGTTCTATTTGGGTATGGCCTGCATCAGTAATTAATGAACAAGGTAAATCAGTTTGTTTTACAAGAGTATGTAACTCAAGTAATTCTTCTTCAGAAGATACTTTTAAAACTACTTTTTTTCCTCCACTAAGTTCCCATTTACGAATATCTGATTTATCTGCTTTTTTATAAGCTTCTAAACAAGCATGGCATGATTGAGCAGCAATTTTACCTTTTCCCATTTTCAAATCAGTTCTAACAATAATTGCTTGTTTCATATTAACACTAACCTTATAACAAATTTTCGGGTTTTAATCTTTTACCTACACGTGATGAATCTACACTAAATACTTCCATACCTGGTATAATAACTCGTACTACTGGAATGTTAATTTCACGTGTCAAATCTACATAATATGCATTATCAATTCCGGATTTTTTAAGTAAATTCATGGTAATTTCAATATCTTCTTTAAATGAATTTGAAGATTTATCTGGCATATCTTCTATATTAATGGTTTTTTCATAGTCTTTAAACCAATGTTTATTCATACGTTTCATTCTTTCGTATCCTGTTTCACGTAATAAATTGGCTCTGGTAGTATCTTCACGAGTACCATGAATCTGTGTTGCTCTACTTTGAGCTACTTCTGTAATTGCCCTAATAGCTGCTATATTAGGGTCTAAGTGTGTTCCAATACCTAATGTTAGTAATGCTGGATCTTTAAATGTTAAATCTTCAGATACAGCACCTATTGTAGGTATTTCATTCTCACTAGTTAAATCAATTAACTTAATAGTAACATTATTTTTTTCAAATTTATCTATTAATTCATTAATATAATGATTACTTGCATTATCACAATTTATCTGTGCTTTATCCTTTTTAAATGCTTCAAATAAACTCCATGAATCTCGTTCAATAACTTCCATCATTCCATGAAAAATAGCTTCTTCTAATTTATTACCTGAAGCAAGACCATTAGTATTTGATAAAAATATATGTTTAACACCTTTTTTATTGTATGGATGGAATACTGCATTGGAAGGAACATAAAGTTCTTCATCATTAACTATTGATTTAGCTTTAATCCATTCTATTTCTTCATCATGATATGAATTAATAGGAAGAATTAAACTTTCAGGATCCAAACAATCTTTTTTATCATATTGTTTTATAATAGTTTCATCTGTATCCTGTTGCTCTGCAGAATATCTTTCAATAGCTTCCATAATTGATGATACTTTTGCATGTATGTTACTAGGACCTTTACCTGCATAAACACTAACAGCACCTTCTTCAGCAAGAGGTCTTACGGATGTATACACAGGTATTTTCAATCTATCTAAATCAGTAATATTTGAAGTTCTGGTTAAACCAATTTCTTGAGTTATTTTAGAAATCTGCTCTAATGTTTCTTCGGGTGTATTAGTTCTGTGAGTAGATTCTTTATATTTTATAGGTGCTTTATTTAACATATTTATCATTTACTAAATTATTTTTAAGATATTATAATCTTTGTATCTTTTATTTTTTATTTTTTTGGCTTTATAGAAAACCTATGAATTTTAAACTAAATGTAATCATTTTAAAAATATTTAATTTGTTATTTTAAAAAAAATAACAATTTCAAAATAAATTCTCTAAAAAAAGTGAATGGGAGATTAAAGTAGAGGTATGGTATAAGATACATATGTGAGTATTCCTGAAGTTATAATCGTTGTAATCCATAGTGGTATATTCCATCTTATAACCTTAGAACCATCTAATGGTGGAATAGGTAATAAATTGAATAAGGCTAGGAAACTATTTATTTGGAAGCTTATATCACATAATAATCCTATATAAAAATAAAACTGATTATAAACTATTAATGGTTTTATACTAATCAATATTCCTGCAAATAATATTGCCAAAGCTATGTTCACAACAGGTCCTCCAAGAGAAATTTTACCATTTTCTTCTTCAGTAATCATTCTATTAACTGAACCTATGTATACAGCTCCCGGAGCAAGGAATACAAAACCTAGTAATCCTGTTATAATAGCAATTACTAAACCTCTAACATTTTTTTTGAATTCTGCGTAGAAACCATATTTTTGAGCAATTATTTTATGTCCTAATTCATGTAATAAAAAACTTAAACCTACACTAACAAATGCAATCGGTATTAAATATAAAAATAATATTAATGAATTTGAAGAACGACTAAATAAATATGCAAATAATAATGTAATTACAACAATAACTATTATCAAATCTTTAGTTTCTTCTTTTGTAAAGGTTACCATTTTTATTATTTCCTCAAATTTATTATTTTAATTTTATATTGTCACTTCTATTTATATTTATAATAACTTTTAATATTTTAAAAATCATATTATTAATTAATACATTAGTTAATAGATAAAATTTGTCAAAGAAGGTCATTTAATGAAAAATGAGGAAATATTAAACCAATTAAATATGGAAAATATGGATTCTATGTTCGTTTTTAAACCGGAAAATATCAAGTATATATCTAATTTTTATCCAACAAGTTTTGCATATTTAATTATCAATGAAGAACCAATATTATATGTTAATAGTATTGATAAAGAATCAGCTGAAAACCAATCTACCATTGAAATTAGAGATATTGCACGTTTAAAAGAAGTCAAAGATTTATTAAAAGGAAATGTTGCAATTGAAGGAAGCTTGGAATTTAATTTATTAAAATATTTGACTGATGATATTAGTAACCTTAAAGTTTCACACGTATTTGAGGATTGTAGAAAAACAAAAACTAAAGAAGAGATTTCTAAAATAAGAAAATCTATTTCTATTGCTCAACATGCAATTACACAAATAGATTTCACAAGTACTGAAAAATATGCAGCAGCATCTCTTGAATTTGACATGATGATAAATGGTTCAATTAAACCCGCTTTTGATACTATTGTTGCTTCAGGAACTCGTTCAAGTTCACCTCATTCTGAAGCTTCAATGAATCAAGTAGAAACACCTATTGTTGTAGATTGGGGAGCAACATATGATCATTACTGTTCTGATATAACAAGAACATTCATTGAAACGGAACGTCAAGAAGAAATATGGAATATAGTTTTAGAAGCACAAAAAGCAGCAATTGACACGATTATTCCTGGGGTAGAAATTTCTGATGTTGATAAAGCTGCTCGTGATGTTATATCTGAATATGGTTATGGGGATTATTTTATACATAGTACTGGTCATGGTTTTGGTTTAGACATTCATGAAGCTCCTAATGTATCTTATAATGCTGAAGGAGTACTTGAAGAGAACATGGTAATAACTGCTGAACCGGGTATTTATATTCCGGGAGAATTTGGTGTTAGAATTGAGGATGATGTTCTTGTTGGTAAAAATAGTGAGGTTTTAACCAAAGATCTTGATAAAAAATTAGATTTCTCATTATAATCTCCCCTATTTTTTTCTTTGTTCATTAAATAATATTTATATATAAACAAAATATAATATTATATTGATTAATTTATATTATGTTTAGAAAAATAATTTATTTATTAAGTGATTTTATTAAAAATAATTTAGATGACAATTTATTGAATCAGTTACAGGAAAAACTAATTCAAATAGATTTTTATGTCAAAATAGAAGATTTATTATCTTTTCTTATTCTATTAACTTTATCTGTATTTATAATTAGTTTTTTAATAACAAAAATATTTAATTTAAATGTTATTATAGTTATGATGTCATTTATTCCGTCTATTCTCTTTGTTAATTATATTATATATAAAACGGAACAAAGGAAAGATAAATTAGAAGAAGATTTACCTGATTATTTACGTCAAATATCCTCTTTATTAAAAGTTGGATTAGGTATTGAAACGGCTTTTAATGAATTATCTCAAACAACTGAAGGTGTATTAAATAATGAAATTAAACGTGTTTTAATCGAAATAAGATTGGGTAAACCATTTAATCAGGCTTTAGTGGACTTAACTAAAAGAAATGAATCAGAAAATTTGAGGTATGTTGTTCAAATTATAATTCATAGTAGAGAATCTGGTGGAAATCTAGCAGAAATACTAGAATTAATATCTGATGATTTAAATGACATGATTACACTTAAAAAGAATAGGAAAACTAATGTAATGATGTCTGTAATGTTTTTATTAATTTCATCTATTGTTGCCACACCTTTTGCTTTAAGTATGATTAGATTATATTCTAATTTTATTGAATTAATGGGTAGAACCAATAGTTTAATTGATGTAATACCAATATCAAGTTTAGGTTATATAATTATTCATTCAATTTTGGTAAGTATACTTTTAGGCATAGTATTGTACTCTAATTACAAAAAAGGAATAAAATATATATTTATAATAACATCTACAGCATTATTTGTTTATTATGCTTCACAATTAGTTTTTAAAGGAATTTTAGGAGTTTAAAATGAATTTAGATCAATCAGGTCAAACATCAACAGAATTAATTTTATTATTATCTGGAATAATAATAATCATTTTAATAATTATGAATTTATATCAGAATTATGTAATTGATTTAACGGAGGATATAGAAAATAATGAGTTGAATAATTTAACTAATCAGATAGATAATTTATTCAAAAAATAGGTTGGGGATTATTCTTTAATATATTGATCTACAAAGTTTCTAGTTTCATTTAAAGCTTTAACATCAATATGTTGTGGAAGTGATCCTAATTCACCTTCAACATCTTTTAAGATACCTTCTCCTGCGCCTAAAAACATACCTTCACTACTTAATCCCATCAATTCTGCAGGTGGTAATAATGCAACACCAACTCGGTCATTATCTTTCACAGTTAAATCATTAGTAATTACAGTTATAGCACGTTGTCCTAAATTAACATTACAAACCATTAAGGTATCTGTATTTGGATGTTTGCTAACGCTTACTAATTCTCCTACTTTAATATCCACACCAATAACAGGATCATTTATTTCACCAAGCATTAATCTCTCAGGTAAGCCTCTAATGGTATTTATAAAGAATTTTATTTTTGATAATGGTAATTCTATTTTTTCACGTTCTTGTCTACTTACTTCAGATAAGAATTTTTTTGAATAGTCTTCTCCACCCAGATTTTCTATTATTTCATCAACACTTTTTAATAAATTATTTACTTGTGGAGTTTTAGCTAATTCTTGGGGTGTAACATAAGAATAATACAATGTTTGGATATCAGGGTTCATATTTTTAGCAACAAGTTTTACTTGTTTTTTATTCCAAGAGCCTCTTAGATTTGAACCTTCAATTACTCTTATAAATTGTTCTATTGATTTTTCTGCTACTTTTAATCTATAATCTTTACTAGTATCCCACATGTTTTATTGCCTCTTAAAACTTAATAAATAATAATGATTTGTTTTTTTATTTCTAATAATCTAATCTATTTTAATTTTTATATTCTTTTTATTATTATCATTTAGAACATAGTATATCATTTTTTTAGGAAATTATGGTTATTTTTATATATTAAGTTAAATATAGAATATATAGACTAAAAATTATTATTTAATAATTTTTGATTAATGTAGATTAAATGAATTAAACTAGTATTTACTTGTATCTCATTAATTAATCAAAAAAACATAGCATTGGTGATAATCTATGGTAAATTTATCAAAATTTTATGATTTAAGCATTTACAACACAGAAGGAAAATACATAGGAAAAGTAACAGATGTCGTTTTAAATATCAAAAAAGGAAGAATTTCTCTATTCAAAACAAAAGCATTGACTGAAAATAACAGAAGTATTGGAATAAGAGATGTTTTAATTAATTCAATGAGACTTCAAGATGATGATAATGAGAAATCAGTAGCAACAGTAGAAAAAACAACAGATATTCCATTTGAAGCAGTTGCTGCCGTAGGTGATATAGTTATTGTTGATCAAAATAAATTAGCACAATTCCAACAAATACCACCTCAACAAGTTCAACAAAAAAAATCAATCCCAAAACCAGCTCCTAAAAGAGTTAGAAATGTACCTCCAAGAGAATAAGGAGTAATTCTTTATATGAATGTAGGTATAATGGGTTGTGGGGCTATAGCCTCATGTATCACTGATTTTATTTTAGAAGGTAAAATTGATGTTAATGTCACATATTATTATGATTTAAATGATGATAATGCAGCTATTTTAGCTAATAAAATAGGTGCAAAAGTTGCACATACTCTTGATGAATTAATTGAGAATACTGATTTAATATTAGAATCTGCTGCTCAAGTAGCAGTTAAGAATAGTGTTCCTAAAATTCTCGAAAATGGAGTCAGTGTTTTAATAATGAGTGTTGGGGCTTTAATGGATAAATCATTACGTGATCATTTGTATCAATTAGCTAAAGAAAATAATGCAAAAATTTATTTACCAACTGGTGCAATTACAGGTATAGATACAGTACAAGCTGCACAATTGGGTGAAATCACATCAATTTCTTTAACTACTCGTAAACCTCCAGTATCTTTGGATGTTGATTTGGAAGAAGGGGAAGAAAAAGTTTTATTTGAAGGTAAAGCTTCAGAAGCGGTTAAATTGTTCCCAAAGAATATTAATGTTTCTTCAACATTAAGTTTAGCTTCAGGTATTGATGTTGATGTTAAAATAATTGCTGACTCTAAAATTAAACAAAATACTCATGAAATTCATTTAAAAGGCACTTTTGGGGAATTAGTAACTATAACTTCAAATAATTCTAGTTCTAATAATCCTAAAACAAGTGCTTTAGCAGCATATTCTGCAGCCAGTCTTTTGAATAAATTAAATAAAACTATTCAGATAGGTTCTTAAATTAAACACAATGTTTAAATTTTATTATCACCTTTTTTTTTATTTAATTCTCTTTTTTACAGGTGGATTTTTTTGAAAAAATATGAACAATACTCTAATTTAACAACTATTAATGATTTACCTCTTATTTTACGTATTGATGGTCGTTCATTTTCTAATTATGTTAAGAAATTGAAATTAGATAAACCTTTTGATTCAAGACTTAGAGATATTTTTATTGAAGTATCAAAAGACTTATTGAAAGAGTTCAGTACAAAATATATATACACATTTTCTGATGAGATAAATATTTTATTGGATACAGTTCCGTTTAATGGAAGAATTGAAAAAATTGATTCGGTTTTTGCTTCTTTTGTTGCAGGATCATTTATGAAACATTTATTTATGAATGCTGATTATTTTGATGTGGATATAACTGAAATTGATAATGTTTCATTTGATTGTAGAATAATAACAACTGCTAATCATATTCAAGATTATTTTAAATGGAGACAAGATGAGGCTTGGAGGAACTGTTTGAATAGTTATGCTCAGTTTATATTAAATAAAACATATGACCCTAAGATTACCGCTCAAAAATTATATAAACTAAATAAAAGTCAAGTTCATGAGTTACTTTTCCAGAACGGAATTAATATTGCTCATGTACCAACATGGCAAAAACGAGGATTGGCAGTATATAAAAAAGAATATGAAATCAAAGGTATTAATCCAAAAACAAATGCGACAGTCATATCACATAGAACGAAACCTTATGTTGATTTAGAATTAAATTTATTCAAATAATTATAACAACTTATTTGTAATACAAAAATTAAAAATTTAATTAACGAGTGATAAAATGGATTTTAACAAAATATTATCTAAAATGTTAGGTAATAATAAAAAATTTGAAGAAGTACAAATAGATAGGAAAGTTATTGATGAGATAGTAAAAATTGCTATAAATGCTGATCCTAAGGAATATGTTGCTTTATTGTCTGGTAAAATTAAGGATAATATTTTAAAAATCACAGGTTTAATATTTTTACCATTTCAAGCATCTAGTACTAGTGCTGTGATGCAAGTATTTATGATGCCCTTATCCACGGATGCAGTAGGTTCAGTTCACAGTCACCCAGGACCAAGTAATAGGCCATCTAATGCTGATTTAACATTTTTTGGAAAAAATGGTTATTTTCACATGATTATATGTAGACCTTATAGTGAATTTTCTATTGCTTCATATGATGCATTTGGTAATCCTATTCCATTTGTTATTAAAGATTTGGGTGATGAAGTAGAAATTAAAAATTGGGATGAGTTAGACATTGATAATGAATTATTTGATGAAGAATTATTAGCAGAACTTGAAAAAGAGGAAGCTTTAGATGTAAAAGAAAATAGTGATGAAATATCATATGATAATTTTTCAGATAATAATGATATTAATATAGAATCTATTAATAATAATGAAAATCCTAAGATAATAAATAATCCTAATAAAACTATAACTTTCACTGATAATGTAGGAGACAATAGTATGTCAAATGATAATCAAAAAGAAATAAAAAATCCTGAAATAGTAAATAATAAAGCTTACATGATTAATTTACAAATAGAATCTAATGGAAAAATAATTAACAAGGAATTACCACTTCCTCCAGAATATGAAGAGGGAGATGAAATTATAGTTGATGTTAGAACAGATCAAACTCCTGGAGATAATATTGATGAAATTGTACTCAATGTAAAGAAATCTCCTGAAAATTTATCAAAAATTATGGAATCTGAGAGTATTGAAGGTAAAACTTCTGAAGAGTTATCTGATGAAATTAAACAGATGGAAGCTGACATCAAAAAATTAAAAGAAGAAAATGATCGTTTACGTAAAGAATTATAAATTCTTTTATCTATTTTTTATATCTATTTTTTTTTAAATTTAATCGAAAAAAAGTAAAATTGGGGAGGTTAAATTAAATTATTTAAATTTTTATTGCTTTTGCACTATGAATCTCTTCAATATTTTCAAGTTCAACAATTATTTCATCTGTAACTTCTTGATCAACTTTAAGAACCATTACAGCTTCTCCACCTTCTGTTTTTCTTCCTACTTGCATTTCACCGATATTAACATTGTATTTACCCATTATTCCGCCAATGATTCCTATGGTTCCAGGAAGATCTACATATTTTATGATGGACATTAAACCTTCTGGTCTCATGGTTATTTCATATCCGTCAATTTCAATTATTTTAGGAATATTATTTTCAATTACTCCTGAAATTGTGGATTCATCATCATCTGTTTTAACAGTGATTTTTATTACTGCTTCATATTTGCTGTCAACATCAGTTTCTCCTTCAGTTAACATAATTCCTCTTTGTTTTGCCATTGCTCTAGCATTAACTGAATTAACAGGTTCGGTTAAAATAGGGTTTAAGAATGCTTTTAGTAATTCTCTTGTTAGTGGTTCTTTGCTTCTGCCAGTTATTTTTCCACTGTATACTATATTTAATTCTTTAATGTTGTGGCTTGTTTTTTGTACTAATATTTTTCCTAAAGTATTTGTTAATTTGAAATATGGTTTTAATCTTTGAAAGGTTTCATTATCAACTCGGGGCATATTTAAAACATTGGAGGGAACTTCATTATTTATAACTTCAGCAACTTGTTTAGCAACTATAATTGCAGCATCTCTTTGTGCTTCTTTAGTTGATGCAGCTATATGTGGTGTAAGTACTACATTATCTAATGTTGTTAAAGGACTGTCTGTTAATGGTTCATTTTCATATACATCTAATCCTGCTTTGAGTTCAGGTTTTTCTTTTAATGCTTCATAAAGATCAGCTTCATCAATTATTCCTCCTCTTGCACAGTTGAGGATAATTGCAGTATCTTTCATCATATCAAATTCTCTTTTTGATAATAATCCTTTGGTTTCAGGAGTTAAAGGTACATGAATTGTCATTACATCTGCATTTTGTACTAAGTAATCTAATTCAACTATTTCTACACCTAAATCTTTTGCAACTTCTTCGGATATGTATGGGTCGTATACAATAACATCCATTTCGAAAGCTTTTGCTCGTTTTACAACTTCACTTCCGATTCTACCCATTCCGATTACACCTAGTGTTTTGTTTCTAATTTCGATTCCCATGAATTTACTTTTTTCCCATTTACCTGCTTTAACAGAAGCATCAGCTATTGCTATTTTTCTGCTTAATGATAAAATTAATCCCATTGCATGTTCTGCTACAGTAATTGATGTTGATTGTGGTGCATTTACAACCATTATTCCATGTTCTGTTGCTGCATCAAGGTCTACATTGTCTACTCCTACTCCGGCTCTAGCAATAATTTTTAAGTTTTTTGCTTTTTCTATGACTTCTCTGGTCATTTTTGTTCTACTTCTGATTATTATTCCGGTGTATTGGTCAATAGTTTCAAGTAACTCTTCAGGAGTAATTGTTGGGTTATTTATAACTTCAGCAACTCCTTCTAATACATCTATACCTTTTTCATTAATTTTATCTGCAATTAAAACTTTTTGCATTATTTATCTCCTATTTTTTTTTAATAATAAATATATAAAAATAATTTAAGATTATAAAGACTAATCTTATTATACTCTTTTTAATAGTAATGATTATGTTTTTTATTATAAATATAAGTATATGTAAAATATAAATGAATTTAAGTACAATATTTTTTTTATTATTAGGTGGTTTGATTATATGACATTTAATAAAGTTATTTTAGGTTGTTCACCATTTACATTAGGATATCAATTTGGTCATAGATCAAGAATATATGAACTTGATTTTTCTAATAATCCTGAAGCAATTCAAGAAGTAATAGATAAGGCATATGAAATGAATGTGCATAATATTTCTCTTAAACTTAATGAAGATTTACAAAAAGCTATTAATAATTCAGAAAAAGAGGGTAATAATTGGTCAGTTTTTGGATTATCAAATATTGACAATTTAAATGATTCTTTAGAAGTTTTTAGTGGTTATGATACAAAAACAGTTATAATTGATGGTCAAGATTTAGATAATTATTTAGATACTTTGGATTATGATTCAATTAAAAATTCATTAGATACCATAAGGGATGCAGGATATATTCCCGCAGTTGAAACTAGAAGACCTTTTAAAAATATTCCATTACTTACTAATTCATCACTTAATGATTATTTTGATACTATTATGATTCCTCTAAATTTTTATGGGTATATGATGGATTGTAATTTTTTTGATGATGAAAATAGGAATAAATTTAAACAAATGGTTGAAAAATTAAATAAAACAGTTATTGCTAATAGAACTTTAGCTACAGGTATATTAAGTCCTAAAGAAGCTTATGATTTCTTAAAAAATATTGATTATATTGATGGTGTTTGTGTAGGAGTTGCTAAAAAAGAGGAAGCTGAAGAAACTTTTGAAATAATAAATAATATAAAAGATTAATTATCTTCATTTTTTTTCCTTTCATCAATCAATTTTTTTAAGTCAATAATACTATCCATATTTTCTAGTTCCCATGTGTATATGGCAGGTATATTTTTGATAGAATCATTAGTTTGTTCATGTTTTAATACAAATAATGCATTATGTCCTGTAATAGAAGCTATGTTATCTGTTTTATTAGCAATATTTTCTAAGGTTTTCGTATTACGATTACGTTCCATATTTGTTATTAGTATTTCATTGTTTTTGGTTCGTTTATTTATTTCATTCCTAATTTTTTCTATTTCATCTAGTTTTGTTTCAAGTTTTTGACGTAATTTTTCTATTTCTTCTGTATCTTCAACTTTGATAGATACTGCATCAAAAGGAGTTTTATTAGATGAAGTAACTTTATAACCTAATTCAATAAGTTCTCTTGGTTCCTGAATCACATTATCCAATTGATTTACTTGTTCATTTTCAAGAATATTAAAAGATAGTGTTATGGGTTTACCCAGTATGTTTTCAATTCTTAAAGCTGTTTCAGGGTATGTTTGGGAATTACCTTGTTCATATTTGTATATTGTTTCTCGTGAAACATGAGTAAGATCAGCTAATTCTTTAAGAGATAAATCATTTTTTTCACGTAATTCTTTTAATAGTTTACCATCAATTTTAACATAATATCCTCCTCTTTTTGCAAA
>AUXO014311596.1_pt1 | contig 13204 bp, 11 predicted proteins | sample 768731 | NCBI WGS metagenome assembly AUXO01 (sample SAMN02715735, study PRJNA202380) | gut metagenome | biome: sheep rumen | host: Ovis aries | place: New Zealand: Palmerston North
GTCTGGGTGAGAAGACTTGAACTTCCGGCCTCCTGAACCCCATTCAGGCACGCTACCAAACTGCGCCACACCCAGATCACATAGGCAACGATGCTTATTATAGTCATTTGATTGTTTCTGTCAAGTATTAATTTCTGCCTGTTCATATCATACCTGCAGGAGTTCAATTTGAGCCCTTGTGTCCGGGATCTCATCCGTATATTGCGTTGTTGTCACTTCCCTGACAAAACTATCTCATGTATAATATACACGCGAAGCAATCTCTTATTCATACTACAAAAAACAAAGTATTCGGAATTCTTCCCTGTTTGATAAGCAATATCAGATTAGCAGCAAAGCATTTTTATCATAGCATATTGTCCAGCAATACTTTTGCAGCCAGCGTGATATACGAAAGGAGCAAGCATGGATTACTCTCAAGTGCAGAATTTAGGTCAAAAGATTAAAACCAACATTGAAAGCATCATGATCACACAGAATGATGTTATTGATTTGGTTCTGACCGGTTTTCTTGCCGGCGGGCACATTCTTCTGCAAGATGTTCCAGGAACAGGAAAGACAACCCTGGCAAAAGCACTCGCTAAGTCGGTGGATGGAAAATGTAATAGAATTCAATGTACGCCCGATTTGTTACCGTCAGATATTACCGGAACCCGTGTGTTCCGTCCCGACAATCAAAGCTTCGAGTTCCAGTCTGGTCCCGTGTTTTGCAATATTCTTCTTGTAGACGAAATCAACCGCGCAACACCAAGAACACAAGCGGCCTTACTTGAGTGCATGGAAGAAAAACAAGTTACAGATTATGGCATAACTTATCCGTTGGATCCTGCTTTCCTGGTTATAGCCACCCAGAATCCTATTGAATCCCAAGGAACTTTTCCACTTCCTGAGGCTCAAACCGATCGTTTTTTGCTTCAGCTCTCCTTGGGGTATCCTGCGCTCGATGATTCAGTCAGAATGCTGGAACGCTTTTGCAATCAACAGCCCATCAATGTTCTTGAACCGGTATGTTCTATACAGGAAATCACGGAAGCGCAAAAGTTATGCAAGACATGTTACGTTTCTAAAGATCTCATGTACTATATTGCAAAAATATGCATCCAAGCACGTGATCCGATGTACGTCCGTCTGGGGCCTTCTTCGCGAGCTGCCCTTGCTCTTCTTCATGCTTCTCAGGCATATGCAGCGTTGCATGGAAGAAACTTCATCACACCGGATGATATCCAAGCTTTGGTCAAACCGGTACTTGGACACAGAATCATCATGCGCGGTGCCATGCAAAAGAAGACCAGCTACGAATACATTGAAGAAGTCGTCCGGCAAATACCTGTACCGGCAGAACTCAGTCAGAATCCATAACTGGTCCTGTAATACACGGAAAGAATCGCTGAAAGTTGCTGTTTCATTTGACAAGAATTGTCCTTTTGCATTTCAGGTAAACAGCCAGGCAGTTCAGCATCGGCGCGCTCACATCTTAACACGCAGTTTTTCCTGTCCGGTAAGCATGTTTTGCTCTTAACCTGAACCAAAAGCAAATACCAGAGAATAAATGCCAGGTATGATCCAAACTCAGTTCTCGCAAAACAGAAAGTCATTAATGATATGTATCCGAGTATATCTGAATGTTTTTAATAAGGATTATTCACTGTAATCATATGATTGTCTTTCATAGGTGAAAGTCGGTGATTTTGTGAACATAATAACCATACTGATTCTGTTTTTGTTATTCAGTTTACTATATGGCATTTTTCTTCGCACTATTGGTTTATCCGGATTATCACTTACCCGTACTTTTCGTGAACCGGTTGTATATTCTGGCGATCATTCAGAAATGATAGAAACGGTGGTTAATAATCATCCCGTCTGGATCCCATGGCTCAGAGTAGAAAGCCGGATCTCACCGCACCTTCAGTTCGGTAAGATCGAGAACCTTACAATCGACGGAGAAATGTATCATAGTAGCATCTTTACCTTGATGCCATATCAGAAAATAATACGCAGACACAAGGTTACATTCTCTCATAGAGGTATATACAATGTTGGCACTGCTGCCATGACCGTTGGAGATATAACAGGATGGCATCAGTTTACAAGAGAGCAGCAGCTTAACATGCAAATCATTGTTTTTCCCCGTCTATTAGATGCACAAGAAATGCCAATCGCTTTGCAAAACCTAAGTGGTGAGATTGTCCGACAATGGCAGCTGCTAAATGATCCCTTTCTGATCCGTGGAATAAGAGATTACCAAATTGGTGATTCAATCCGTGATATCCATTGGCCCGCAACTGCCCGATCACAGAAGCTTCAGGTTAAAGAATATGATGCTGTTGCATATCATCGACTTCTTATTGTCATTAATGGCCAGGTACGAGAAGATCAATGGGATGCAGAAACGCCAAACGAGCAGGAAATAATCGAAACACTGATATCAGAAGCTGCAACTCTATGTGTACACTCCATCCGAACTGGGATGATAGCAGGATTTACAGCGAACATGCCCCTGCGCGGAGCAGATTCACGCGAAAGTGCTTATTGCATGCCAGAAGGTGAAGCAGATCCAGAAGAAACACTTTTGACCTGTTTTGCCAAGATAATAATCCAGAGAACACTCTCCTTTATTACCTTCATACAACAGATTCAGTTTCAAAAGGACACACACGTTATCGTATTCTCAGCATATAATAGTAAAGTGTTAGAAGAAACAATCGAATCAATAGCTCATACAGGCATTAGCATTTCATCCTATACACTGGAAAGCGAGGGGATTTAATTGCTACAAGCCCATCGTCTTTTAGTTCGCTGTATACTGATTCATCTGGGAATAATACCGCTGTATCTTATCGGCATTTCTTTCTATTGTCCTGATTTATGGTGGTTAAGCTTTCTTTATCCATGCTTGGGTTGCATCACCGTCTGGTGCATTAACGCGTCCAATTCCAGGCATCGAATCATTGCCTATGGTGTTTTGTCGCTGTTTCTTTTTCTTATGCTCACTTTTCTCCTTACCAGGCTGAACTACCCATTATTGTACACAATGTCTATCATCACAGTGATTCTGTCACTGCATGTTTTCAGGAAAGAATACCTTAAGAATTATCAGCATGATGCTCTTTTGCGGAGCATTATTATTGCTTCATTTCTCGGATATACTGCCATACAGATTCTACATACCCGCGCTGATTCGCTTACCCTTTTTCAACCCTTTACGCAGGTAATCTGGCCTGCACGGTTTGCCTTTCTCATATATATGTTTATTCTTCTGTTATGGCAGAATCAGGATTCCTTAACTGATGCAGGCCATGGTCGACGGATGATACCCAGCTTCGTCAGAAAAAAGAATATACTACTTTCGAGCATATTCTCACTTTTCATTGTAACAGTATCACTGATTCATGAGATTACCGCTTTTTTCAACTACTTATGGAATCAATTGATGCAATTTGTGCATAGCATTGTGCAGTTTTTACTTGCTCTCTTGCACACAGAAAATGAATCTGGTGGTAGTGTCCCGCCTATAGCTAACTATCCCTCCTTTGGGGCGGCAGACGAGTATACACCCGGTTGGCTTGCAATACTCATCGAAAGATTGGTGGAAGGTCTAGCAATTATCTTGAGTATCAGTTTACTGATCTTAGCAGTTCGCTTTCTCTGCAGGAAAATGGTAAAATTGTTCCATAGACTGCAACAGTATTTTTCCAGAGTATACCAATCTCTGTCTGATGATTATACAGATGAAATCATCAGCATTCAAAAAGAAGCTGATCCTCCCAGGCTGATCAAACAAATGCAAAGAAATCGGAGACGGTTTCTGAAAGTTGATGCATCTGATCCAACCATGCTCGTTCGGCAACGTTATAGAAAATATCAACTCAAACATCCCGAATGGGATATCGGTTCTACTCCACGTATGCATCTGGGTAGTCATATGGCAGATATATATGAAAAAGCAAGATACAGCCAGATATCCGTCTCGTCAGATGAGGCCGATGCTTTTCGTCCATAACGCCTATCAATTTCGCAGGCAGGTCATATCATCCGATTGGAACTAAAAAAGAAAAGGGCCATTCGGCCCTTTGTTCGTTTACGCCTGAATTAAGCGAACTTTGTAGATTCCCTGCAAAGAGGAAATACGTGACAGTCCTTGTTCTGAAAGAGGTTCATCCAGGTCAAGAACTGTATATGCCCATTCCCCGCGAGAGCGGTTTATCATACTTGATATATTTATGCCTTCTTGCGCAACTTCAGATGTCACTTGCCCAATCATGTTCGCAATATTGGCATGCAGAACAGTTAATCGATTGCCATGCACCGGTCCCATTGGACAATCAGGGTAATTAACGGAATGAACGATCTCCCCGCATTCCAGATAATTCTTAATCTGATGCGCAATCATGTCAACACAATTGTTTTCGCTTTCTGGAGTCGAAGCACCCAAATGAGGTATTGCAATAATCTGCTTGTGTCCCAATATCTCCGCGTTAGGAAAATCAGTAACATAACGCCGGATCTTGCCTGCATTTAAAGCATCAAGCAAAGCAGTAGTATCTACAATCTCTCCTCTGGAGAAATTAAGTAGCACACTGCCCTCTTTCATGGCAGCCAACGCTTCCTTACCAAATGAGCCCTTCGTTTGCGCTGTCAGAGGAACATGGATGGTAACATAATCCGATTGATTCAAAAGATCAGCCTGTTCTGTTACATGCTTAATCTTTCTTGACAAACGCCAAGCATTATCCACAGAAATGAAAGGATCGTATCCAAGAACCTGCATTCCGAGATCAATTGCAATATTGGCGACCATCCCCCCGATTCCGCCCAATCCTATGACACCTAATGTCTTACCTTTGAGCTCGGGTCCGACAAATGCAGATTTACCCTTTTCAACCAGTTTTGGTACATCCTGACCATATTCCTTCTGAGTCTGAACCCACTCAATGCCTCCTACGACATCACGTCCAGCAAGCAAAAGACCTGTCAGGACCAATTCTTTTACAGCATTTGCATTAGCGCCAGGTGTATTAAAAACAACAATACCCTTTTTCGCCATCTCTTCAACAGGTATATTATTTACGCCAGCGCCTGCACGACCAACACACAACAGACTGTCGGGATAGTCCTGTCCGTGCATGTCTGCACTACGGACAATAATTGCATCCATGTTCTCGTTCTGGTCGCTCACCAGATAGTCTTCTTCCGAAAGGATGCCTTGCCAGACTGGAGAGATACTGTTCAAAGTTTTAATATTATACATGCTTTGCTTCGAACTCCTTCATAAAATCTACAAGCTTCTTAACACCATCAACAGGCATGGCATTATAAATACTTGCACGAATACCACCAACAAGGCGGTGGCCTTTCAGATTGACCAAACCATTTGACGCTGCTTCTTTGACAAAGACCGCATCCATTTCAGGATCAGAAGTTACAAAAGTAACATTCATCCTTGAACGGTACTCCCGTTGCGCTGTGCCATGGTATAGTTTGCTGTTATCGATCACATCATAAAGCATGTTTGCTTTTTCAATGTTTACCTTTTCAATGGCTTCGATACCACCTTGATCTAAAAGCCATTGCATGCAGAGTCCTGCAAGATAAATCGTATATGTTGGTGGCGTATTCACCATTGAATCTGCATCTGTCTGCTTCGCCCAATTCAAAATTTTCGGTGTGCAGGGCTGTGCACGACCCAGCAGATCCTTACGAACAATAACGATTGCCATACCAGCTGGCCCGATGTTCTTCTGAGCACCGGCATACATTACGCCAAACTTTCTGATATCATACGGCTCAGAGAGAATATTGGAAGAAGCATCGGCTACCAGAGGCACAGATCCGGTATCAGGCAATTCAGTAAAGCGAGTACCGAATATTGTGTTATTCGTTGTGATGTGTACATAACTGGCATCCGGATCAATCATAGAAGGTTTAACTTCTGGTATATATGTATATTGATCATCGCGGGATGAAGCAATCACCTGAACCCTGCCGTACTTTTTGGCTTCTTCAAGCGCATTGTGTGCAAAATTACCAGAATCAATATAGTCTGCGCACTGATCTTCTGAAAGCAGGTTCATAGGAATTGCAGCGAACTGCATTGTAGCACCGCCTGGCAGGAAAAGAACCGAATAATCTTCCGGAATATCCATAACCTTGCGTACCAGGCATTCGGTCTGTTGATAGATTTCCAGATACATCTTTGAGCGATGGCTCATTTCCATAACCGACATACCTGTCGAGCCATATGACATAAACTCCGATGCAGCTTTTTCAAGCACAGGAAGCGGCATAGTTGCCGGACCAGCAGCAAAGTTATAGACGCGATGCATACAATTCAACTCCGTTCGTTTTCTTAATCCGAATGATAATTGTTCGGATTAAAAGCAGTATATCACATTCCGGCAGTATTCGATCGAATAAAACATAAGGAAAACATTATCTTTCCCTTCTGTTCGGAGTTGTACCACAATGTATGCTGCTCAATTGTCTTCATGGATAGTTTCCGGTTCTGTAAACTCCGGATCAGCTTCTGGCAGGCTATCGCAGACCATGATCAGCGCGTCTTCGCGATTATCCTCATAGTATTTTTTTCTGCGGCCTACGCAGATGAATCCCAGGCTCTTGTACAGAGCGATAGCTGTCTCATTACTCTCACGCACTTCCAATGTTGAGTATGCAGCACCCAAATTAGACAGATATTGAAGCAGGCCCGTTATCAGCAATCGCCCGATCCCCTGTCCTCTGTGCTGAGGATCCACAGCTATATTCGTGATATGACTCTCATCAATGATAATCCATGCCCCTGCATATCCCACAACATTTCCACGGTTTTCCGCAACAAGATACCGGGCAGCAACATTCTGCTCTATCTCGTACTGATAGTTTTCTCGAGTCCACGGTCTCGGGAATGTTTTTTGCTCAATATCCACCACTGCGTCGAGATCTTGCAGCGTCATTCGCCGAATTATAACTTCATTTTTCAAGGCTTTGCGCCTCCACCAGTCTTTTATTCCGTTCAGCACTTGGTTTGCGCAGATACATCGGCATCAATTCGTTATATTTCAATAACTGATTTGAGCGACTGCCTAGAAGTGCAACAGAAGACGGTCGAAGATAGATCAGATGAGGTGGTGGGATTACAGCATTCCCTCCGAGTTTGCCTCGAATAGCGGATTCATGAACCGGTACACCGTCACCAATAAAAAGTACACGCTCGTATGCTGCCTCTGTAATAGAGTGCAGCAACTCATCAATCCCGATCGGTTTGTCTTCCATCAAGCGGATCATACCGTCTGCCTGGTTTGAAAACAGGGCAGCGTATACCTGCCCCGCACGTGCATCCTGTATTGCACAAATGATTCCTTCAAACTCAGCTGCTCCCCATGCCATCGCTTCGAGTGCATCAACAGGAACACAGGGCGTAGAGAAGCCATGAGCCAGCCCCTTTACTGTCGAAACCCCAATGCGAACGCCGGTAAAAGAGCCTGGACCAACGACACAGGCAATACGGTCCAGTTCATTAATGGTTATAGATGCATCATCAAGTGCCTGGTTCACCATCGGCAACAGATTCACTGAATGCGTTTTGGGGTTGATTGTAAGATGTTCAGCTACTATTCTGTTGTCTTTCATGATGGAAACTCCGCACACCGGTCCCGATGTATCAATCGCCAGAATATTCATTGATTCCTCCATGTTTTGACTCATTCATCTGTTCGCTCAGACCGATGTGTTCCATATCACATATTGAGAAATGCTGAAAATCCCCATGAAAAACGAATGTAATCATTCGCTCTTGCTCATTCATTATTTCAATGGTGATTTCAAGATAACTCTCCGGTATCGCATCAGGACAGTTTTGAGCCCATTCAATCACCGCAATCCCATCACCCTGAAGATACTCGTCAAGGCCTATTTCATATAATTCCTCAGAGCTGGATAACCGGTACCAGTCAAAATGGTATAATGGGATTGTACACTCTTCATAAACATTGAGAATGGTAAAACTAGGGCTTGGAATCACGCCGGGATATTTCAAGCCCTTTGCGATTCCACGGGTAAGCTCGCTCTTTCCCGCGCCCAGATTTCCGTTTAAAACAACCACATCACCCGGATGCAAATAATGCGCAAGTTGTTCCCCCAACTCCCGAGTTTCTGCAGCGCAATGTGTTATCATAACTCAGTAATTCCTTTATGCTTATTCCGGCAGCAGAAGTTTCACGGCTCCTTCTGGTCGAATCTTCAGAATATAACAGCTTTGAGATCCAAAGACCGAGTCCATGGTTTGAACAAATCTGTCTACAAGCGTATCAGGAACAAAATTCAATGTTGTTCCTGCAAATCCACCGCCATGAACGCGCCAGGCTCCAGTTCCCCTTAACAGTTCTTCAGCAAGTGCCAGGGCAATGGACAGACCCTGTTCATTCGGGTGAGCATAAACGTTCTGCAAATACATGAAGGATGATCGGCCGCTCTCAATAATTGCATCGAAAAAAGCTGCCAGATTTTGATTTGCAAGAGCTTCTGTCTCTTTTTCCACTCTGTGGTTTTCCTGATAAAAATGCAGTGCTCGTAAAATGGATCGGTCAGACACTTTCTTTCTCAGGCATGGAAGTGCTGCCCTGAAATCTGCTTCTTGCACATCCCTCAAAAAACTCTGGTTAAAGAAAGCAGCAACTTCTTTCATTTCCTTCGGTATGGCAGCATAATCCTGTGTTAAGTCGGCGTGACTGCCATGAGTATTTACCACAACAATCTGATACCCTTTTTCTGCAAAATCAAAGTCCATCCTTGTCACTTCGGGAGTATCGCTGCAAAAATCAACTGCCACCAAACCGCCTGCAGCAGACGCCATCTGATCTAATAATCCTGACGGCTTTCCAAAGTACACATTCTCTGCATACTGACCAATCTGAGCACAGAGTTTAAAGTCCAAATTTCCCGAATTGAACAGATGATCAAAAATTGCAACTACCAGAACCTCAAAGGCCGCAGAAGAGCTAAGGCCACTGCCGGAGACAACCGTTGAATGAATGGTCGCCTGAAATCCGCCAATGTTATACCCCAATTCTTTCATCCGTGATGCCACGCCTCGAATAAGCGCTGTAGTCGTTCCTTCCTCGGATTGCCTTTTGCTCAGGTTACTCAGATCCAGCTGGATTTCCGGATATCCTTCGGACCGAACTTCGACCAGCATGCCGGTACCAGGGCTGACAATTGCCATTGTATCCAAACTTGCAGAAGCTGCCAGAACCAACCCATGGTTATGGTCTGTATGGTTTCCGCCAATCTCCATACGGCCGGGTGCTGAAATCACAGAAATAGTTGCATCGGTATTAAAGACCGACTCATGCCTCGACAGCATTTTCTCGTATCTCTGCATCTGTGTATTTAAAACAGCATCACTGTTTCCGTATAGTTTCTTCAGTTGTTCAGTGACTTCTTCAGAGCGAAGTCCAGACTTTACTCTCTCATAGTTCGCTTTCATACAAGTTCTCCTTATTCATTTACGGTCCAGCGCTGTTCTAATGCTGACTCAAATATATCACAAACTGTGTTTATTCCCTTTTCAATCAGTGTCTCCTGAAACTCTGCCCATGTTTCGTCTGTCAATTCAGCATCCCCGGTAATAAACCAAGTCATCTGTGTTTCAGCATAGGTACCGAGCTCCGGCCAAATCTTTGTAAGCTGTTCGCGCTGGGATTCCGAAAGGTATATCAGCGGGTAGGACAATCTTGAAACATGATTCAGTTCACAGATCTGTTCAACAGCCTGGTGAGTCTGCTCATCATCAAACTGAAGCTGATACGATTCCGGAAGATACAGCGGCATCGCAGTACCATCTGCAATTGTTGCATCCTTCATGACAGAATCCTGCACAGTCTGGATATCATCCACCCAATACCAGGAACCGTCGCTTGTCCGTTCATATTCATCTTCGATCTGACCGGCAGAAGCAAGAAAGCATCCTTCTTCAGTATACAGATAATCTACCCATTTCATGATCTGTTCAGGCGCCTTGCATGCGCTGGTGATAGCAAAGGTACCGCGCGCTATATCTCCCAGTAATGATCGATAGACCATCCTGCCATCATACTGTAATGGCATCAAAACAACATAATCGCCTGTAGCAGATGCGGGAAGCATGTTCAATGCCGTAGGTCCGAAAACACATCCGTACGGAATGGTCGCTTTGTTATCCGTAATCTGACGTGTGGTATCCATGGAACTAAATCCATTGTGATCAATCAGGTTTTCTTCCCATAATACATGAAGCCAAGAAAGAAAGTCCCTGTATCGATTATCCGTAATATCACACAGTAAAGAACCGTTATCAGTTACTTCAAGATAGTAGTCATTGCCTATAAAGCCAAATGCATGAGCAAGAAAGCGAAGGTCCCACAGACTGGTAAACGTCAGAGGAATCTCGTCCTGCTTGCCATTCCGGTTTGGATCTCCTGTTTTAAATGCCCGTAATACTTCCGTAAAAGAATCGGCATCTTTGGGCATCTCAAGACCAAGTCGGTTCAACCACGTCTGATTCATCCAGATTATATTGTTGCTCTGAAGCGGATTGATCGTCGGCAGCGATACTATCGCACCGTCCGGGAGCGATATGGCCTCTTCCCAATCGTTGTTGGATTTCAGAAGCTTGTACAGATTGGGAGCATTGTCTTCCATATAAGGTCTGAGATCTATTATGGTCCCTTGTTCATAAAGCTTCTGAGTCTCAGCAGTTGTGAGATCTGCTTTGAAAAGCACATCCGGCAAATCACTTGCCGAACCATATCGATTCAATTCCCTGTGCCATTCCTCTGAATCTGTAAACTGCTGGAATGAAAAGCTCACGCCCGTTATTGACTCCATCCGCTGGAAAAAAAGATTGTCATCCCATACATGACCGGTATCCGTTGAATCATATCCTGCCATCGTGTACTGTTCTGATTCTGCGAGTGCACCTGTCATGAACAGCACCGCACAGCACGCAATAAGCGCCATTGTCCTGTAAAACCGCATTGGTATTGCCTCCTTGAAAACTGTATTATCAGAAATTGTGACCATTCCATCCCCATTGATCGGTACTTAGATAGCGCACATAAATGCGTTCTGTCCGGATCCCTGTTTCCGCCGCAACAATCTCAGTAACCTTTTGTGTTAGCTGATCGCAGGACGTATCATCACTCTGCCCAAAAAGGTCAATCGTTATCATTGCACATGGTTCAGATGTGCCAGCAAAAAACATTCCCTTCTGATCCTCAATCTCAGTCATCAGCCATTGTTCCGTTTTCCCTGGAATAGCCTCAATGGCCTGACCAAGCAATGCAGAGATCTTAGCTTTGCTGTCTTTGCCTATAGATTGATTGGTTCGTGCGTGAATAAACGGCATACCGTAAACCTCCATTCATATAGAATACAGAGCTCGGCCAATCAACTCAGAATATCCAAAAGATATTTACTACATGGCTTACCAACTTCAAAGACCTGCTCATACGCATAAAACTGTCTCCATTGCACCGACTTCAGCGACAGGCTGAACTTTTTCGACCTGCAGGGAGAATTGACCCAATTCAGGCTTTTATTGCCATCCCCTGACAAGTATTACCACACACCAATGCATAATCAGCTATGGCCACAAACATTTTCTTCGTGTGATTAAAACTTCCTGCCAGTAAACCCGCATTTTCACCTGGAAATCAGCTATGGCTCATAAAATGCCACAAATTGTCCGCATGTACATTCGTCGCAGACGATGTTACCCCAGTCCTGGGGGTCAGAACAACGTATCCTGATCATTGATGTGATATAAATGCATTCTGCATTCCTGAAGTAATGAATCTGCATCGAGATAACCATGAAGCACTTCCAGCGCATCATTTGCCTCAAGCCATTTTTCTGCTTGCATTAGCTTTAACGCAACAATGTACTGGTAGCATGGCCCGTCATAATTCTGGTTCATTTGACGAATACAAAGCAGAGCCTCATCAGTTTTTCTTTCCACACAGAAGCACTCAGCCTGCTCGATCAGCATTTGATCCTGTTTGTTCATCAGGAACGCTTTTACCGGTTCATACTCTTCTGAGCTTTGCAAATTCTGCACGGCTTCAAAAGCAGCAACACAGTCATCTGCGGATAAAGCTATCATGGCTTCTGCTTTGCTTCTTAACACCCGGCCTTGATCACTCTGTTCAGTTTCCAGCAGGTTGAATACTTGTTCATAGTTGCCCGCCTCGTACTGTTCAACAGCCAGAGTATAGTTCCTGTCACACAGGACTTGCTGAATGCTGCTTCCCCGTTCTTCACTGTCGCGATATGTTTTTAATGACAAGTATGCTTCCAGAGCTTCATCCCAATTACTATCCACCTCATCCTGTCGTGCTTGCAGATACTTCAGCAATTGTTTCTGTTCAAAAGACAATAGTTCATCCGGTATCGATACCAGATATTCAATCGCTTGCTCGTATTGTTCATTCTCCATTGCTTTTTCTGCGAGTCTCTCATTCTTTATCGAAAGAGCCGCACCACAGAAGTCAGCCATTTCAGCACTGTCCAAAAAATCAGGTATACTGTGCCATGTAATGTATGCCTGGTCATACAACCCATTGGTCATGAATTTCCAGGCTTCAATATAAGTGTACACATCACCTTTGTAGTCGCTTTCCGTCTTTGCAAGCCATTTTTCCGCGGTGCGGAAATCCTTGTTCTGAAGCGCGCGGGCGAGTGCCTCGTACACCGTCTTTTCTTTTTGTTCCTGTATACGTTCTGTTGCCCCCTGCAGGAATGGAAAACATTCCGATGCCATTGTGTAATATAGTTCTGCGGTCTCCAACTCTCCCCGCTTTTCCATAAGGACAGCTCGCAGATATGTATAGTAACCATAAAGTGGAGACTGTTCATGAATCTCTATTGAATCCAGTAATGACTCTGCTTCTTCCGTTTTCTCACCTTTTAAACAGGCTGCAGCCTCTTGAAGGCAACGTTCAGCATACACAGAAGTTAACTGCCTGACTTTCTCATCGCTATCGAGGTAATCCCCCAGTGCTTGAAACTGCTCCAGTGCCACCGGAATATTATCCTCTTCCATACTTGTGAGTGCACTTGCATACGCTTGTGCATGGATCAGCATTCCAGGGTCATCTATCTGTTGCATCCTTGTCCGGGCTTCCTCGACATTTCCCTTAAGAAGCGCATTCTCTGCAAGCTCAAGTTT
>AUXO010759552.1_pt1 | contig 13203 bp, 24 predicted proteins | sample 768731 | NCBI WGS metagenome assembly AUXO01 (sample SAMN02715735, study PRJNA202380) | gut metagenome | biome: sheep rumen | host: Ovis aries | place: New Zealand: Palmerston North
AAGGAATGATTAACTAAGCTGGGGTGGGCTACGCCCATCTCAGCTTTTTTATTTTAATATTATGAAGATAAGATTAGGAAACGATATTAGACTTAAGGTTTAGTTGAAGCTCAGCGGAGAACAAGACTACGCCAATATAGTCCACATAAGAGCTTTCTTTATTAATACAACCCTTAAAGATAAATTCGAGCAGGATTATATTAAAAAGAATAGATTCATTGGAAGATTTCCTATCGAACCTTTTGTAGACGAATTTGAGCCTACTGCTTATTGTATAAACTCCACAGGGTATCCTAGGTACCGTGCCTACGTGTTGAATGAATTCCGTGGTTACGGTGTACATCCAAATTGGAAGAAATGCTTTCCCATAACAGACGTAAAGCTTACGGAATGTATGGGACAAGTAAGCTTCACAAAGGATCCTCGTGTAGTTACCGTCTTATTTCCTGCAAGTGCCCAAAGATACCCAGGTGTGTATCAATTGCTGGTTGTTGCGGATATTGCCGACAGTTCTTATCCGAGAGGTGTGAGAACAGTTACTGTCAATTATAATAACATATTTGAATTGGTATCCGATTCTGAGGAATGTGATGCTGATTATAACACACAAATAGAGATAAACAGTGATTCTGAACTCGGTCCGGTGCAAGATTTTTATGTTGTCAGTGGTTATTACAACGACGATAATATAGTTCTTCAACGAAACGACGAAGGTGGTAAAATCAACATAGACGTTAGCCCCATAAGCGGTTGGTATGAAAGAGAGTAATGCCTATGATGCCGATATTAACCTCTATAGGAAATATGTTCGAAGGACTATCTGGCGGTACCTTCTTTGGTAAATTGTGTATCGCAGTAGGTAGTATACTCACCGCATTTTATTCTCCAATCGCCGCACTACTCGTATGCTGTTTTGCATTCACTGCAACAGATATGTTTTACGGGATAAAAGTAGCCCGTAAACATAAGAAAAAGATAACGAGTAATAAGAGTTGGAAGGGCACATTAACTAAGTTAGTAGATGAATGGGTTATCATATCTCTCGCTCGTCTGTTGGAAATGTCAGTGCTTGATGAACAAGGGGTGTTTGTATTGACAGGCGGAGCCACAGTAATAGTAGGTCTTACTGAATTGTGGTCGATACTTGAAAATCTTAACACATTAAATCCAAACGGACCTTGGAAAGCATTAGGTAAATTCCTTAAGAAAAAAGGTGAAGATTATATAGGAACAGAAATAGATTTAAATGATGTCGATACTAAAGTGGATAGTAACGAATCGGAAAAGCCTGTTTAAGGCCATTCTCGGCCTCTCTGTTGGGCTTTTATTAGCTTGGGGTGTAACTCTAAGCAAACAAAATAAAAAGCTGTCAGAAAGCCTAGAATTGGCTTAGAATAACATTGAGGCCTATCAAGGAGTTTTAAACGACTCTTGGTAGGCCAATAATGTTTTAAAGCTGGATATCGAATAGTTACAGAATTGCAACGATAAACTGCTACATTAGCTAGATAGTGTACGAGAAAAGTTAAAAATAAAACCAAAGCAGGTAAATACTGCTGCAACTCAAATGTAGACTATACTCGTTAATGATAGTAAGGGGGTAGGTGGTGATTTAGTAGAAATATTAAAAGATACTACTTATACAGATACTATTAAGTATAACGATCTTACCTCAGTGTTTTATACTATAGGTAGAGATACAGTAAACATAGGTATTGATCTAAAGAATACTCAATACTTATATACGTATACTACTAAAGAGTACAAGAATAAGAAAAACTTCTTTAAGAGATTAATTACATTAGATTTTAAGAAGGTTTAGAAGACTGAATATAAGATAGTAAATACAAACGATCTTCTTAAAACATGTGACGTAAGAGTTGTTGAATCAAACAAATAAACGAATGGCGAAGATTTCATTAAAAACGATAACAGATGATATTCTTCTCCTTGTAAGAAACAATAATATTAGCGAGAGTGAAGATCTTTCTAGAGCATAGATTCACGCATGGGTAAAAGCATATAGGCACAATATATGGAAGGATGAGAAGGACCGCAAAAAGCTATTGGCTATACAGAATAAAATAGACTGGGACGAGCTGATAGATGACGAATATATAAAGAAGATAGAAACAGGTCCTATGCACCTTAAACCCGTAGAATCTCCTTCCGGAGAGCCTACTTACACAAAAGTTACCGAAGACGCCTTAGAAGGTGTACTCAACAACAATGAGATAGGTATACTTGCTATACACGACGAAAACGGAGAAAATATACAATATATGAACCACATTCGTCGTAATTACAATTACTGGAGAAAATATACATTTGGAGACATGACCGCGTATTATAAAGACGACGGTCATATTTACGTTTAGGGACTTGTCGATAAAGGCCAGCTTGAATACATATATGTATTGTGGCTGAAAGAGGTCGATGAAGATGAGGAAGATGAAGACCTAGACGAAGACGATATACAGATTCCTGCGTGGATGGTTCCCCGCATAAAGGATCTGATTATGAAAAACGAACTTGCTTTCATGCTTAACAGACCTAGTGATGATAGCAACAATGCTACGTTGGCGAGTGTAAAACCGCACGGACCGCAAGATGATGAAGAGTAAAAAATCATATACTTTTAGAGACATGTATAAAAACATGCCCATAGACGTAGATTACGACGTCTACAAGCGCGTATTAGATGAGATGTGTAAAGTTATACTAGAACACGTCTTAGAGCGCTCAGAAGGCTTTAAAATGCCTTATGGGCTTGGTTTTATACAAATAGGTAAATACAGACCAAAGACAATGTCCGAAGACTCTTTATCTGTAGATTATAAAGCCAGCAAAGAATACGATAAAAAGATATATCATCTGAACGAACATTCTGATGGATATAAATATAGATTATACTGGTCTAAGATACCAAGAACGTTCCCAGACAGATATAAGTACCAACTAAACATGGTTAGGCAAAACAAAAGGAAGCTGGCACAATTAATATTTAATAGACACGATTATATAGATATAAATGATATACAATTATACAAGGTGTGAATCAGTCATAGCTAAGATCATGGCTGATTTAGATTCCACAGAAGCACGATAGAGAACTTCTGATATAAAGGAATGGATATTTGAGGCCGTGGATAAGATTGGCGCTCCTATGCAGTATATCAAAAAAGAGTCTGGTGCAGAAGGCCTGCCTCTTTTAAAAATAGAAGACAATCAAGTTCCTATTCCATCAGACTTAGTTGTGTTAGATGGAGTGGCTTATTCAGAAAACGAAAAAGGTCCGTGGGTACCAATGCACCCAAATACTAGTATTTTTAGAGAACCTAACAAGACTCCTCATAATCACGAACATCATCAACCGATGCGCTATAAAACAATAACTACACAAGGTTAGTTGTATACAGAGAATGGAGTTAGGTTTGCAGAGAAACTTGTACCAAATGCAGATAAACCAGAGTACTTTATAAAGCCTGGCTGGCTTGTTACAAACAAGAGAAACGGATATATAAAGCTTGCATATAAAGCAGTTGCGGTAGATGAGAGAGGTTATCCTTTAATACCAGACTCTGCTTCTTACCAAGAAGCTATATACTGGTACGTCACTATGAAGCTTATATACCCAAAGCTGTTAAAAGGTACCCTTGGTGGAAGGGGCGTCAATACAGGATTTAATCTATACAATGACGCCAGAATGCAGTGGAACTTCTATAGAAATCAAGCATATGCTGAAGCTATGATGCCTACGGCAGATGATATGCAAAACATAAAGAATGATTGGCATAAATTAATCCCAGAGTGGGATGCAAACGAAACATTCTTTAAAGATATAAATAAATAGCAAGATATATATACGGATTACTATTATGGATATTAATAAGAACCAATAGATAAATACCTTTAGTAAAGGTATGAACACAGACGTTGCTAACTCGTTTATACCTGCCGATCAATATAGACTTGCTGAAAACTTAAGATACACAAAGAATGGAGATTCAGGATCTCTGAGTACAGTAGAAGGATACAAACAGATAGAATACAATATAGATGGCACCGATATAACCGTAAGTCATATTCTAGCGACTACACAGATACGAGATATCGGTATCATTGTTTTTATAGATTCTTAGAATAACGTATATATATGCAAGTTTGATAAGGACGACACTGACGATTGGTAGACTTCAATGCACATTGTATTTGGTCCGTGTACAGATTCTGAATGGAATGAGAATACAAAATTAAGTCTTGTTGCTAACTGGGAGTCTGATAATAACGTAAAGCTGTATATAGCAGACGGTATACATCAACTGCTGTCGTTTAATATATTTGGTACAGTATATACAAGTATAACAGATCTAAATGCATATATTGCTACAGACTTACATCAACCGGCCGCTGAAATTTCATCACAAGCTGGAAACATAAAAGCCGGCGTTGTACAATACTGCTACAGGCTTTATAATTAGAATGCACAAGCTACTAGTCTATCTCCACTTAGTGTTCCTATAAGCATAACAAAAGATAATATTGGTATTGCTTACGATGAACTTAGCAACATAGCTACGGACATTAATATTACGAAAAATGATTCTTTTAATAGAATAATACTATATAGGATATTATACGAGCAATATCAATAGCAACCTACTGTAGATGTTGTGTACGATGGTCCTGCTTCTGGCACGTTTTTTAGCTTTACTGATACCGGTAGAATAGAAAGGAATATAAGTCCGGCAGAGCTGTTGGCTATTGGTAGTATGGTTTAGTTTAAACCGGCTGTGATAGAAAGAAAGAACAACTACCTATTCGCAGCAAATGTAAAATATTAGTAGGACGATATTGATTATATATTTGAACACAGCGGGTTTAAATTATCACATCACCTTTATTAGTCTTAGGTAGATTCTTATACTATTGATAGGAAAAACACCATTGTAAGTGGTACTTTTCAAAAGTCTCTTCGACGTGGAGAAGTATATAGGTATGGTGTCATATATTATACTAATACCGGACAGAAATCGTCAGTTATGGATATTGTCGATATAGATCTAGCAAACGCTACTTTCGAATATCCAACTTGGGAAATTGTCAATGGCAATTATAAGATACATCCGATAGGTGTTAGTTTTAGCTTGGATTTCTCAGAAATATCTCCAGGAGAAACATATTATAAAGCCTGTAGTCTTATTTCTGGTTATGAGATAGTAAGGTGTGAAAGAACGTATGAAGATAAAAGAAATCTTTATCAAGGAATATTAGGTACTACTGTTGCTCAAGATGACGATGATAACGGTGATTATCAGTATTACACTCCTGGGTTTATGTCAACAGTGAATTATAAAATAGTATCAACAAGACAGAATCATAACAATACGATATTCAGAACAGCTTTTGCTGAAAGTATTCCGTACGAGGATAAACTTGTTATGTACGCTTTTCCAGAATTATTGTACAATAGAGAAGAAACACAAAACGTCTTGAAAAGGTATAAGAACAATATACGTTTTGATATAACATCTCAATATACCGGATCTTTTAAAAACTCAAACGATTTATCTTTTTTTAATGACGAAAGATATCTTACACTCGTTACAAATCAAAGGGGTGACGTTACTTCAATACCAGAAGGTAGCCATGACAACTTAAGCGGGACATTTTTGCTAGTGCACGCCAGATACTTTGCCTCATTAGACGATTTGAAGAGCGGAATACCTCTCCGTATAGAAGAAGGGCCAAATGAAACAAGAGTTACGCAAATAATAGAAAACGATTTATATCCAGTAGCTACTATAAACAATAATGTATACAGCGGCAACGCAAGCAGCTATAAAATCGACGACATTAAGATAGCAGACTCTCCAGACTATAATACATATTCTAATGGAGAAACGGTCAGATTTAAAGACGACGTTTAGATTGTAAATAATTTACAATTTATAAACTGGACGCCGAATGTCGTAATGGAGAGAAAAGGAGATACGAATCCATTCAAAGATACTATGCATTTTGCTGAAGCAGATTCTTATTGGAAGGGTTACATAGACGATGAGCCGGATACTGTTCCAGTCAGTAATCCAGAAACGTATAACCTACAACCAGGATATCCGATATCTACTGGAGGAACGTGTATTGTCGCGTATTTGGAAAAGGATTTGCCGCATTTATATATAGATAATGCAGCACCAAATGATCCTGAAAATGGAGAAAAAATTTGTAAGACGCTTCCAATAATAATTGCGAATGTCACGAAAAATGCAACTCCATACGGAACTAATTAGTATAACAGTGTATTTTATTCGCACGGGTGTTATAGAGATGTGAACATAGAAATAGGCAGACATAATCCTATTGAATTCCCGATTTATGTATTCGATGGAGATTGTTACATCGGTATATTTGAATATAACGCTGCACATTGCTGGGATAGTGCGTATTATAGGGCTACTATGATGAACACTACGTATTATGTTCCTATAGAATCTGATATCAATTTGTTCTATACGCATGGAGATTTGAAAAGCAGGAACAATTCATCCGGCAGGTCGTATCTTATACAAGACAAAGCTGTCATATATCATGAATACAATCAAAGAAAAGATGCGTATCTGTACAACATGGCATACAGCACCGAACCAAATCTGATGTCATATACAAAAACAGAATATACACCGTACTAGAGCGACACGTTTGATACCAGAGTATTATATTCAGAACAAAAAGAAAACGGTGAACTAATCGACAACTGGTTGTAGTTTAAATCTGCTAACTTTATAGACATAGATACAAGATACGGAAAGATAACAAACTTAAGACTGTTTAAAGATTATTTGTTATATTGGCAAACAGATGCTACTGGAGTGCTGAGTGTAAATGAGCGTACCATATTACAAGATGCAAACGAACACAACATAATCCTTGGAAACGGTGATGTATTACAGCGATACGATTATATTACTACGTAGTACGGAATGCGAGAAGGCGATTTCTCAGATACATAGTCTGGTACAGCTTTATATTGGTGGGACAGCAATAAAAAAGATATAGTGATGTATCAAGGCGGGCAGCAAGTTCAGCCACTTAAGAAAGTAAAAAGCGTGTCTAAATATATAGATGATAGAGACGGTAGAGACAACCCCATGCTTTCTTATGATAACGATCACAACGAAGTAATATGTAATGTATTGTCAGATAACAAGTCTATTATATATGGAGAGCTAATGCAGCAATTTATGTCTGTATATGATTATGATTTTAATCATAAGATATAGTTCAACGATAGACTGTTGTTGTTCACAAACACAAACATGTATAAATGGAATTCTGTCGGTTCTGTACAAAAGAATCCAAGGTTTATATACGTTGTAAATGATAATTGTACATTCCCTAAATCGTTCGACATAATGACGTTTGGTGGAAAATTTGGAGACGGTCCTGATTTTAAACTTAGGTTTACTTCACAGCTCAACATGGATTCTGGACTGTTAGAATCTAAGTATCAAGGATACGATTGGAATATAATACATACTGGCACAAGTGAGCCAGATACTATAAGCATAATCACAGATAAAGAAGGTGATTATAGGATGGCCATACCTAGAGGAGCTTATATAGAAAATGGTCCTAAGAAGTATGGTAGTAGAATGAGAGGAAAGTGGATGCAATGCGAAATAGATTCAAACTCCGCTGACTTTCAATTAGATTATATAATAACAAAATATAGAATGTCATGGAGTTAAATTTAAATTTAAAAGAAAGAAAACAAATAAAAAACGGTGTTTTCGACGGATTGAATAATCCGCTTATAGACGAACTAAAAAACAAGTAGCAGCAAACACTTTATTGGAATCCAACAGTTGCTGAGTATACTTCGCCCAAAATTGAAAAACAGAGCACACCTATTGAAATACCGTTTGATCCACAAAGCACGTTTGTCAAAAGAAACGGAGCGTCGTTAATGAATTATTCAGCGCCGCTACCATCTATACCTACTAAAATTTAGTTTTCTGATAGTCTTAACAAAGCGCTCAACGATGCAGAGAAAGATGCAGAAAATAAGTATATAGCAGAGAAAGAAAAAGAAGCAAACAGAGGCGAGATGCGTAATAAAATTGGAAACATCGCTACAGCGCTTCCTTATTTTGCTACATAGGCTATAAACGCATCTTAGTATAATGAAACCGCAAATGATATACTCCAAAGAACTGGAATGAAGTAGACCTTTAAAGAAGGTAAGCTTCCTAAGTTTATAAATGGGTTAGACAGTGGTTATCCTATTTAGTACAGTGTATACAACGCTATAGACAAAGACGCAATACATGCAGAAGAGCACGGTCAAAATGTATAGAATACACTTGGACTTATGGGAACCGGTGCAAGTATTGGCGCAACACTTGGTCCTATTGGTGCAGGTGTAGGGGCTGTTGTAGGAGGTATTGCTGGATTGTTTGGTGCTGGCAAACGGCATTCAGCAATGCAAAGAGCTATACGTGATGCAGAAATTAAAGCCTATACTCACAACAATTTTGCTAGAAACGATGCGTTAACAAACGCACTTAGACAATCATCATTTAAAGACGGAAAGATGCCAAGATACATAAACGGAAAAACTGTATATAGTGCCTTTGGTCCTGTTGATGCAAAAGCAGACTCATTAGTATCCAAAGGAGAAGTTGCTATGGATCTTAAAACAGGAAGTATGTATAGAATACCAACTGGTCCTAACGATACTGCACGTTTTGCAGGAGGTAAAGATCCTAACATAGCTATAATATCTAATAAATACGGATTATCTGATCAAGCTATGGTGGATCCAATTGGAGCTTTAAATAGGCAGAAAGCACTTAAAGACTTTGGATATCTTAGCAAAAATAAAGATGGATTTGCAAACGGTAAGCTTGGTTGGAGTAATCTGTTAGCTCATGGCTTAGGAGGTCTCATTGGTCTTAACTAGTACTTTGATGCAAAGAATCAAAGTGTATACAGACCTAATACATATGTAAGAAATCCGTATGGTAATAGAGGTCTTGGTATACTTTCTAGTCTCAGAGTAAATCCGCTTCCTATAATAAACCAGCTGAGAAATGCAGAAGCAAGAACAAATTACGCTTTGAATAGCTCTGGTGGCTTAAGCGGAGCACAAAGATATATTGGAAGAACTGCTAACTTGTTTGGAACACAAAGAAATATAGCTGATACCTTGGCAAAGATACAGGAGCAAAATAATGCTTATAGACAGCAATATGCAAGTGCAGCTATGCAGTATGGTGCACAAGAGGCAGCTAATATGATGAACTCTCGTAGAGCTGATGATGATGTTTACATGAGAAGTCATGCAGCAAGACAGTCTGGTATGCAGATGGGCTTGTATAACATATTGAATAATCTTCAGCAATATGCAGCTAATGAATACAAACGCAGACTCGGTAGAGCATCTGTAGGTATATATGATAAAGACTTAATGAATATAGTGTAATGGTATACGCATATGATTAGTGGGCGTAGATGCCCGTAAAAGACTTATATGATAGTCAAATGATGGCAATTATTATAAATGCCGCCAAAGATCAATATAATAACGCTAAAGAAGAATTAAAAGAATTTAGGAAAAATTATAATGATTTTTACACTCCTATTTTATCTTAGCAGAGAGCTTATAACAACATAATAGGAGGGGTTACAGAAGAAATAAATAGAGCGTATGCGAATGGAGAAGATTTGTTGAGAAGTTAGGCAGGTAGAGCCAAGCTTCTCAACCTTATCTCGTCTGTGCCTGTTTCAGAAATAGCAAGAATTAAACGAAACGCCGAGTATGCAAAAGAGTTTGCAAAAAATAGAGGGTCTTTACAAAGAGAAGGCAGATACTCTCCTGAATTAGAAAGACAGCAGCTTGGCGGAAAATTAATGGAAGAATTTGGAGTGAACGACGATTTTGTTGAAACTTCTCCCATATAGTATAAAACGCTGCAAGAATTTGTACATCCTTCATTAGAGGGTATAGGTGACAGACTTCTTACAGAACAGGAAGTAGCTGACCAAGGATATCAGTACGATCCAAGATTCGAATGGTACGGAAAGCGTAAAAGTGACGCAGAAACAATACTTAGTAAAACTCTTCCAGGTTTAGCAGGAAGTCCGTATTATCGTTTTTATAGAAACAAAGCATACGAAGATTTGCTACGAGAAGGAAATATAAACCCCACACAAGATTAGATAGATCGCAAGCTCGTTGAAAATTCCATACAAGCCGACAGTCAAATATTTACACCAATCAAACGAGAAGCAGATCCGTTTAAGAGAATGGATTACGAAGCCATGCTTTCTAGACAAACTCATGCTATAAATGCTGCTATAGATCATAAATATTGGCAACAAGAACATGGTGCTGGAAACGATGACAACTTAAGAAATATATTCAGAGAAGCGGACAGAAATTTAAATAATAGATATAGTCAGCTTAAGAATAGTAAAGGCGTCGCTGCTGTTACATCTGTAGAAGGTGCTTCCGTTGGATTCGATCCAACAACTACTTATTATCAATATATAGATCCAGTTGATGATGGAATGTCTCGAATAGAAACAGGAGGCGTTGAAGGTTGGGTAGTAGATCCTACTAAATTAGAAAAATATAATATCTATAGCAATGATAATAGGCATTTTAAATCTATGCCAGAAGAAACAAAACCGATGGTGTTTGTTCCAAACGGAAAACTCAAAGCTAGGTATGAATATGACAACAAGACTAAACTATATAATCTTACATATAAGATCAACGGTGCTTTGTATAACCCAGGCGATACAAAAGAAGCTGGTGCAAAAATTCGTAAACAAGACGTATGGATGAGTGTAAGAGAGCGAGGAGGTAATTATGGAATTAGACAAAAGAATAAAGGTGAATAATTTTCTACCGGCAGATGCTACCAGGGTAGCTAGAATTGCAGATTATGAACTAGAACGTCCTGCAATATAGCGTACAAGAGATATGAACCTTGTAGACCCTGAGGAAGCCAACAAAAGAATAAAGAGGTATGTAACAAAACAGAAGCTCATTCGAGAAGAAGAGGAAGAGCGAGCTAGAAAAAAACGTATTGAAGAAGAAAAAGAAGCAGAGCGTGCTCGTATTGCAAAAGAGGACGAAGAGCGTAGAAAAAGAAATGCGGAATATTATAAAAAGCTTGCAGAAAAACAAAGCGAATAGCACCGCAAACAGTTGCAAGAAGATGCAAAAAAAGCAGACGAACAATACGAAAAAGATTATGCTTCCTGGCAAAAAGATATAAAAAATAATCCAAGTAGATATAATGATTTTACAAAATACATTACGTCTACAAAAAATACAAATCCTTTATTTGTTTTAAACAATCTTGTAGGAAATCCTTTTTCTAGGCTTTATTTTGGATTAAAAAACGCAACTGGTGCTGGCGTAATATCTAGTATAGAAACTAATGGACAATCTATTTTGGGAAAAATAGATCTGAACGATATATATGGAGAATCTGCTCGTGCACACCTTAAAGATTTAGAAATCAACAACCGGTTAAACGAATTGCGACAGCAGTAGGACGATCTTGTTTAGAGATTAAATACAGCAAATCCGCAAGAAGGCTCTGTTGGTGAATTTTCTAAGTTATATAACAACATAGAATTAGAAATTAGGGATTTACAGCAACAACTACAAGATCCTACATTAAGAGAGTTAGATAATCTTTATAAACAAAATTATACTAGAGAGTTCGGAGGAACCGGAACGCACATCAAAAAAATGCTTCGCGACTTCAGAATGTCAATGACATATGACTAGTATAAAGAAGAACGAGCAAAGCTAGACCAACAAGAAGAAATATCTGATTATTACGATATTTTAATCAATAATTCTAGACTTCGTGGCTTAAGAGGTAGAAGATAGTTTGATACTGTATCTGGACAATATGACGAACAAACCGGAGAGTATAATCGTTCATATGATTTTCCTGCCATATTAGATAGTAAAACAAACACGTATACAACAGAAGAAAGTTCTCAGTTAAATTTACAATCTAGAGATGCGTATATAAGTTCTCAAGGTGGAATAAACAAAATAGATGAAACAGAAACTCGTTAGAAGCTTGCGGATATAACTGCGCAAAACAAAGTATATACAAAGGCGTATAAAGAAAACAGGGACCACCTTGCGCAAGCAACTAGAGATTGGGATGTTGCGAAATATTACAAATACGGACAATCTGCCTATAGAGAAAAGCCGTTGTGGAGCCCTTATTATTGGTATTACGAGGTTCCTGATATGATGGGAAGTACATTGTCGTCTCCAGAACAAGCAAAGGCCATGTTTATGCAGTACGGTGGAATGATAGCTTCTGCACTTGCTGCTCCAGTTAGCGGTGGAGCATCTACTGCCATGTTTATGGGTTCTCAAGCGTTGTCGTTTCCTCATGCCTTAGAAGGAGGTAAAGATGAAAATAGGGCGGAAATACACGAAAGAAGAATAGAAAACATAATGTCTATATTAAAGCACCCGTCTTCCGGAAGATTTAATGAGATAATGGGTGATTTGATGAATAGGTCTGCTGCATATTGGAAAACACAAGGATGGACAAAAGAATAGATTCAGAAATATCTAGAAGGAGAAGAAGGACAAAGACACGCAATAGGGGATTATATTTCTGGTCTTACTGTATCCTTTAACGACAATAATGGCAATCCTATATACGCTAACGAAAATACAGATCCTGAATTATTTTCTGCTCTATTATATTCTACACAAGGATTGGCAGCACAGTATGATGCTGATAATATGCGTACAATGTCCGATCTTATTCTGCAAACAGCTGTCATGGCAACTCCTACAGGAGGAATGCGTCGTGCAATAGGTGTATGGTGGGATAAAGCAGCGTCTAAAATATTGAGTAAAGAAGCAATAAATAAAATAGAAGTAGATGCTGCCGGAAGAGTTACTGCAAGAACCGCAGAATCTGAAGTTAGGCGGGCTGTAGAAGATGGCGCACAAAGGACATATAAAAATGGATTTAGACCAAAGTCTACAAGTGCGTCCGAAGCATTTACAAGAGGACGTAATGTAGGTGCTGCTTTTGGAGAAATGGCAGGCTTGGGTACAGTAGGTGCTGCAATAGGTGGTGCTGCCGGAGGGTTTATAAATACGGCTGCTTATCTGGGTAGAGAAATGTTATCTCCTGC
>AUXO013272375.1_pt1 | contig 13203 bp, 7 predicted proteins | sample 768731 | NCBI WGS metagenome assembly AUXO01 (sample SAMN02715735, study PRJNA202380) | gut metagenome | biome: sheep rumen | host: Ovis aries | place: New Zealand: Palmerston North
TCCTGAGCCAGTCCTTCGAAATTGAAATACTTGAAGCCAATAATGCTGCCATTCTGAAGGCCGGCCAGATCCATGGAGTTGTTCCATATGTCGTGATTGTCCTGCATGTACTGTCCGCTGTTTGGGCCTTCCAAATAGCAGGCTATGCCAGCACTATAATAATTATAAGGTGGCAGACCGAAAATCTGGAAACCTTCACTGGTCACTTCAGCACCCGTATACTCAGTGCCGTCGGTAGCTTTTGCCGTCCACTCATTGTTCTTGGCAAAGGGGTCGTAGGCCACGATGCGCACCTTACCGCCCTTGGCCACTGGCTTCTTGTCCCATTCAATCTTCACTGGGGCGACCATGGCCTGACGTGCATTGGCAAATCCACGAGGCGGACGATGGTAGAAGACGTACCACTGTCCGTTGATTTCCTGTAGTGAACCATGGGTGTTATGGCCGGCATTGGTTGTAGTGAGGTGAGTGCCGTTGGCATTGGGAACGACTCCACGTGAGTCTACCAGAACGCCTCCGCTGCGCCAAGGTCCTAAGGGAGAGTCGCCATAGGCATAGCGCAAGGCAGAGTTCGTGGTGCCAAGGCCATACTCCTTACCACTGTAGCCAGAGAACACCATCACATACTTGTTACCCACCTGACGGATGCTGGAAGCCTCGAAGAAGTTAAAGTCGAGCGGATTCTGTTCTTTGTACAGTGCCTTGTACTCAGAACCCTCCTTGTCGAGCAATTTGCCGTCACGGCTGCTGGCAGGAATGAAGGGATCAATGAGTTCTGTACCGGGACGCTTGCTGTACATGGTCTTCGGGTCAAGCTCACAGGCAGTGGAGTGCTGGAATCCGTAGAACACGTATGCACGATAACCCGTCTGATAGTCGGGATCCTTCTTGTCGTTGACCGGCTCAATGAACACTGAGGGGTCAAAGTCGATGAGCGAGCCAGGCAGGCACTGAGTGCCGTCGGCAGTGAGGTTCACTGGAGTGAAAGGACCATTTGGGCGGTCACCCTTACACACCATGCCCACACGCTGCCTGCCCCGACTGTGGGGATAGAGCCAGTAGGTCTTCTTCCCCGTCTGGCGGTCGGTTGTCTCCACCAGGTCAGGAGCATACATCGTGTCCCACTGTCCATTGACGAACCATGTGAAGATGGGGCCTTCATCACGCCACTGGCTCAAGTCCTCGACAGGAGCCGACCACATGCGCACATCGGTTCCGCAATACTTGTCATAATGAACGTCATGCGAGCCAATGATATAAGCGCGAAACTTTCCAGGATGGTCTGGGTCTTCAAAAAAACGAGGCTCACCGTCGGGTACATGCTCCCACAAAGGCAAATAGGGGTTCTGAGCCAGCAAAGGACTCACCAGCAGGAAGGAGGCAATCAGAAGAAACAGCTTTTTCATTGCAGTTAAAGTTTTATTGTTAGGTTAATTATATTGCTGCAAAGATAATAAAAAGTATTTGAAGAAGAACAGCCCATCAACAGGTCATCGACCGATTGATACATTTCAGAAAAAGAAAGTAACAAGAAGAAAAGGTTTTCTATCATTTCTTTATTATCTTTGCAACCAAATACGACTAAAACTGTTTATAAATGCTATGAGAAAGTTTTTCCTTTTCGCATGCCTTGCATGGACATGCTTGTTTCCTGCCAAGGCTACCGACGTGGTAAGCAGTCCCGACGGGCGCATCACAGTAGAGCTGATCATGAATAATGGAAGTCCATGCTATCAGGTATCATACGACAAGCAGGTGGTCATCCAGCCATCGGCACTGGGTGTGCAGACCAATATGGGCGACTACTGCCGAGACCTCAAGCTGAATAAGGTCACCACTTCCGACATTCACGATGAATACTCACTACGCAACATCAAGCAGAGCCATGTGACCGTTGAAGCCTGCCAAGCCGTGGCTGAGTTCCAGAAGGAAGGACGCCACGTCATGAACATCACCTTCCGTGTAAGCAATCGCGACGTGGCTTTCCGCTACACGTTGCTGCCACAGAAGGAAACGCGCTGTTGCGTTGTCACCCAAGAGACTACCCAGTTCCAGCTACCCACTACTGCTACCAGCTTCCTGGCTCCACAGAGCAAGCCCATGACAGGCTTTGCACGCACGGCTCCCAGCTACGAGACAACCTACGGCATTGACCAGCCAGTGGGAAAGAACGGATGGGGCAACGGCTACACATTTCCCTGTCTGTTTAAAACAACCAGTGAAAGGACCCATGACACCGTTTGGGTGCTTATCAGCGAAACAGGGACCGACGGAGGCTATGTGGGATGCCGATTACTGGGCAGAATGAACGGCCTCTATCAGATAGGGTTCCCCCAAGAAGGCGAGATGAACGGATGGGGCTCCACCTCGGCACAGATGGAACTGCCAGGTGACACGCCCTGGCGCACCATCACTTTGGGCTCACTAAGCAATATTGTTGAGACCACCGTAGCATGGGACTTGGTGAAGCCTAAGTACGAAGCCTCGCAACAATATGAATACGGTAAGGGATCCTGGTCGTGGATCATCGGCATGGATCCCAGCTGTAACTTCGACGAGCAGAAACGCTACATAGACTTCTCTGCCGCCATGGGCTACCGCTCAGTACTTATCGATGCCCTCTGGGACAAGCAGATAGGCGGTGACGGCGTAGAGGAACTGGCCCGTTACGCAAAGAGCAAGGGTGTGGGGCTCTACCTTTGGTATAACTCCAACGGTTCATGGAACGATGCACCACAGTCACCCAAGGGTATCATGAACAACAGCATCCTGCGCAAAAAGGAGATGAAATATCTGCACGATGCGGGCATTCTGGGCATCAAGGTCGACTTCTTCGGTGGCGACAAGCAGCCCATGATGAAGCTCTACGAGGACATCTTGAGCGATGCCAATGATGCCGGCCTGATGGTCATTTTCCATGGCTGCACCCTACCCCGCGGATGGGAGCGCATGTACCCCAACTATGTGGCTTCGGAGGCTGTTCTGGCCAGTGAGAATCTGCACTTCTCCCAAAGCTTCTGCGACAATGAAGCGCGCGACTGCGGTGCCATGTATCCTTTCACCCGTAACGTGGTAGGGTCAATGGACTTCGGCGGTTCAGCACTCAACAAGTTCTATAACGCCAACAACAGCAGTGGTTCACAGCGCAAAACCTCGGATGTCTATGCCTTGGCAACAGCAGTACTGTTCCAGAGTGCCGTGCAACACTTCGCCTTGGCACCCAACAATTTGAACGATGCTCCAGTTTGGGCAATTGACTTCATGAAACAAGTGCCTACGACGTGGGACGAGATTCGCTTCATCGACGGTTACCCCGGACGCTACATCATCATGGCACGCCGTTCTGGCGACAAGTGGTACGTGGCAGGTGTCAATGCAACCGGGCAGACCATCAAGCAGACACTGACCCTTCCGATGTTCAGCAACGCCCCTGTGCAGCTCTACCAGAACGGACAGCTCACCTCCACTAAGCTATCGAAGAAGAAAACGCTGAAAATTGAGATTCCTACAAACGGCGGTGTGGTCATAACACAATAACTTCAAATCAACCGACACCATGAAAAAAATTCTTTCCTTCTGTCTGGCACTTGTATCACTCGCTGTGGTGCAGGCTGCCGAACCATTCATCAGATTCACCCCGCAAACTGATGCTATCGCCCTAACGAAAGCATCCATCGACCTTTCAGAGAGCGAGCAACCCTGCGTGAAGCTGGCCGTACAGTCGCTGGCCAAGGATTTCTGGCGAGTAACCGGCAACACAGCTGTCATCGGCAACAGCTATGATTTCGGCGACAAAGGACTTGGCTATGATGCTCCTACCGATAAAGCTGCCACCATAGTGATAGGAACAGTGGGCTGCAATCGCCAGATAGACCAATGGGTGAAACAAGGACAGCTGGCCAGTCTGAAGGGTAAGCATGAGAAGTATATCATCAAGACCATAGGACAGCAACTGGTTATAGCTGGTAGCGACAAGCGCGGCACAGTGTTCGGCATCTATGAGTTGTCGGCACAGATAGGTGTTTCACCATGGTACTGGTGGGCCGACGTTCCTGTGGAACACCACGACCAAATCTTTGCCATGCGAGGTGAGTACACTGACGGCGAGCCAGCCGTAGAGTTCCGCGGTCTGTTCCTCAACGACGAGGCACCCTGCCTCACGTCGTGGGTAAAGAATACTTGGGGAACGAACTACGGTGACCACCGTTTCTACGAGAAAGTGTTCGAACTCATTCTCCGTCTGAAAGGCAACATGCTCTGGCCGGCCATGTGGTCATGGGCTTTCTATGCCGACGACCCGGAAAACGGGAAGACTGCCGACCGGATGGGGGTAATCATAGGCACCAGTCACCATGAGCCCATGGCACGCAACCACCAAGAGTATGCCCGCAAACGGAAGGAATGGGGACCGTGGAACTATCAGACCAACCAGGCAAAGCTCGACCAGTTCTTCCGTGAAGGCATTGAGCGCATGAAAGGTACTGACGACATGGTGACCATCGGCATGCGCGGCGATGGCGACGAAGCCATGAGCGAGGACGCTGACACCAAGCTGCTGCAGCGAGTCGTGGAGAACCAGCGGAAGATTATCAGACAGGTGACGGGTAAGCCTGCTGAAAAGACCACTCAGGTATGGGCTCTCTACAAAGAGGTGCTCGACTACTACGACAAGGGCATGCGCGTTCCCGATGATGTCATCATGCTGCTATGCGATGACAACTGGGGCAATGTGCGCCGTGTTCCTGTGTCAGAGAAAGAGAAAAAACACCCTGGAGGATGGGGACTGTACTACCATGTGGACTATGTAGGTGCGCCTCGCAACACCAAGTGGCTGAACGTGACCCAGACACAGCAGATGTTCGAACAGCTCTCACTGGCCTATGACTTTGGCATTCAGCGCATGTGGATTCTGAACGTTGGCGACCTGAAACCTATGGAATATCCCATTCAGCTGTTCATGGACATGGCTTGGAACCCAAAAGAGCACTCCCAACAGAATGTCACAGAGCATACATGCCGCTTCTTCACCTCATCAATATATGGTGCAGGCACTGTAGCTGAAGCTTCTCCAGCCAAATCGGTTGCCAAAGAGGCTGCCGACATTTACAATCAGAACTGTCAGTACATGGCACGTGTCACACCTGAGATGCTCGATGCCCGAACCTATAACCTGCAGACAGGCGAATGGCGACAGGTAGCAGACGACTATGCACGACTGGAACGACGCGCACTTCGGCTATACGAGCAAATACCTACCAAGGCCCACGATTTCTACCGCCAGCTCGTTCTCTTCCCTGTACAAGCCATGGCCAACCTCTACGACATGTACTACGCCCAGGCTATGAACCAGCAGTTAGCCAAGCAGAACAGCCCTGATGCCAACTACTGGGCTGAGGAAGTGAGACGCTGTTTCTGTCGCGACTCCTTGTTATGTGCCTCTTACAACAATGACATTGCCAATGGCAAGTGGCAGGGAATGATGACTCAGAAGCACATCGGATACCGCTCTTGGAACGACAATTTCCGTGCAGACACAAAGCCTCGCACTTCTCTCGTGTCTTCAAATACGCCAGGCGGTCATACGTTCTCCCCTTCGAATGGCTTTATTGCTATCGAAGCAGAGCACTATTTCAGTGCGAAAGCAACTGACAACACGCAGTGGACTGTTTACCCAGACTACGGACGCACTCGCAGTGCAGTAGCCCTCACGCCATACACGCAACCAGTAGGCGAGTCATCCATTTCCTATCGGTTCACCGCACTTCCCGACACTGTCAGCAAGGTAAAAGTTCACGTCATCGTCAAGTCGACACTCGACTTCCTGAACGTTGGAGGCCACGAATATACTGTCAGCCTTGACGGCTCAGAGCCACAGACAGTCAACTTCAACAAGACGCTCGTCGACCGTCAGCCGTACATGTACACTGATTTCTACCCCACTATAGCACGTCGTGTCGTAGAGAAAGTTGTAGAACTACCAATCAGGCAGGGAGCAACGCATGAACTGACGTTACATCCCTGCCATCCAGGTATTGTGTTCGAAAAAATCGTGATTGACTTTGGCGGTTACAGGCCAAGTTATCTCTTCGGCGTTGAGAGCGAGTATGTGAAAGGAGACATAGGCAATCCATTGCGACCATAAGCATTAGCTCGCAAGGGATTGTTCTTCCACGCATAACGCACTGACTGAGGATTTTCTATGGGCGACTGAACAGTGATTCGGTCGCCCTTTACTGTGGCCTCGGCATTATGATAACGTCCGTCGCTACCTGCCACTTCAAACTCACAGAGCGAACCGTCAACGCTCAGAGGCTGATCCAGTACCAGCAGCACCTGACTACCTTCAGTCTTAACTGTAGTGACTTGTGGCGAGAGCAACAGTTTCTTGTGCCATAACAAGCGGTCAAAACCGAGAGCCACACGCTGGGCAACCTCACGCTTGCGAAGAGGGTGGATATCTACCGTCTCGCCCAAATCGATGTTTACCGCCAATGCCGTATTCGGAACCTTCAGCGTCACCTGCCGTTGTGCCTCACGAACGGTACTCCAATGAGAGTTCTGAGGGGTATCGCTCGGCTCCATGAAATTGGCCAGCTGGACGATGACAAACGGAAGTTCGGGCTGTTGCCATAGCTGTCGCCAGCCTGTGACCAGCTCTGTGAGCCACGTCTCATAGTGACGGGCATCATTGCCAGTGTTCGACTCTCCCTGATACCACACCACACCCTGCAAGGCGTAGGGAGCGAGCGGATAGAGCATGGCATTATACAATACGGTGGGAAGGTTCTGACCTCCGGCATCAATGCTGGGACAGCTTCTCATCTGTACCCCTTTGCAAACATGCCATTCATCACTCAAAGCTATCTCCGTACCATCGTCAAAAATCAGTTTATAAGGTTTCTCAGGAATAAAGTGAGGACTGCCGCCTTTAGTAATGAAGCGCACGCTGAGTGCATTGCGGCCCTCAACGAGCAGATTGGCAGGAATCGTATAGCGCCGAGGCGGATACTGATAGCCTGTACTTCCCACCTGCTGGCCGTTTACGTAAGTCTGGTCGGCATCGTAGAGCGTTCCAACGAGCAGACGACACGGTTGTCCGGCATGAGCAGCATCAATCTCCACATACTGACGGACCCAGAGGGAACCATGATAACGTTGCTCACTTGTCAGACTGGTACTTCCCGGCCGACCGTTAGGCTGAGTGTAGAAAGCGTTCTTGGTATCCCAACTACTGTCATCGAAGTCACGGGCCGACCAGTTTTCTTTCAGTCCGGGATCGTTATCGTTGAGCAGTCGCTGCCAACGGGCCTGAGCCTGCATGTTAGCACGCTGCATGGCTTTCACCATATCGTCATCCTGATAGAATACCGTTCGCTCATATTCATCGGGGAAATGCTGCCTTAGCGTATCGGCTGGAAGCCAAGCCTGAATAGGAGTGCCGCCAAGTGAATTGACAATGATGCCCTGCGGAACACCCGTTTTCTCAAACATCTCACGTCCCAGGAAGTAACCCACGGCTGAGAAAAGCCAAGCATTCTCTTTGCTGACAGGCTTCCAATTGATGGAAGTAGGCCTTATGTCGCGCTTCGGCCCATGCGCATCGTAGTCGGTCTGCACACGGAACATACGTATCTTTGCGTTCTCATAGTCATCAATTATCTTGCCGTACTGCGGATAGACGCGCTCAATCGTTACATCAATGTTCGACTGTCCCGAACAGAGCCATACATCGCCTATCAGCACGTCGGTGATTTCCATACGTTCCTCGCCCTGCTCTATGCTGAGCGTATAAGGACCTCCTGCCTTCTGCTGGGGCAGGTTCACCTGCCACCGTCCATCGGCATCGGCTATCGCCTCATACACTTTGTCCCTGAACGTCACTCGTACGGTTTCTCCAGACAAAGCCAGTCCCCAGACAGGGATGGCTTTTCCACGCTGTAGCACCATACCATTCTGAAACATCTGCGGCAGCTGCACCTTGGCACTTGCCATTACTGCGCCCATGAGCGCAAGCATAAAAAAGCAAAATTTTCTCATAACAATGGCAAAAGTAGTGCTTTTCCAATAAAAAACAAAGCCTTGCAACCAAATAAAAACAGTAGTGAAACAATTTGCGAAGCATCTGCAACATTTCGCCCTTACCATTTTGAGATAATAATTGTAATTTTGCAGCATCGAAACTAAAAACTTGTAACATATATGACAGACTCTTCACAACAAAAAGGCTTCTATAAGCTTTCGTGGGTACAGCGCATCGGATTCGGCTCAGGCGACCTGGCACAGAATCTCATCTACCAGACCATCTGCATGTATCTGCTGTTCTTCTATACCGATGTCTATGTTCTCGGAGGCGATGCCGCCAAGTCAGCTGGCCTGGCAGGCACCATGTTCCTTGTGGTGCGTCTGGTTGACGTACTGTGGGACCCCCTCGTCGGCACCTTCGTCGACAAGCACACTCCTCGGTGGGGCAAATACCGTAGCTATCTGGTCATGGGCGGCATTCCTCTCACTATTCTGGCTATTCTCTGCTTCTGGGACGGCTTTGCTCCATCGCTCATCTATGCCTATATCACCTATGTGGGCATGTCCATGCTTTACACGCTGATTAACGTACCCTACGGCGCACTGAACTCTTCGCTGACACGCGATACTGACGAGATTACCATCCTTACCTCCGTGCGTATGTTCATGGCCAATATCGGCGGTCTGTGTGTCTCAGCCGGTGTACCCATCATCGTGGCACTCTTCGCACAGTCCGACAGCCTTCCCATTGAAATGGCTCTCTTTATGGGTCTTGGCTCGCTTCCCTCATTTATTTTCATGCCACTTGTGCCTGCCATCAAGCGGCGTGTAGGCAAGAAAAACATGTTCTACATCTTCCTTACCGTAGCCATCATCGGTATGGCTATGCTCTACATCATCAGCCGCATGGGAACGGTGAAGGAGAACATCACACTGGTCTACATCGCACAGTTCATCAAGTCAACGGGTGTCATTGTCGCCACAGGCTATATGTGGGCTCTCATCCCCGAAGTCATTTCTTACGCCGAATACACCACTGGCCGACGAATTGCCGGCATTGTAAATGCCCTGACCGGCATCTTCTTCAAGGCCGGCATGGCACTGGGCGGTGTCATACCTGGCATGGTGCTGGCTTGGACACACTATGTGGCTACCGAACAGGCCTCAACTCTGCCTAAGGATTCGGGCGCATGGTTCCTCACCATGCTTATATTCTCCCTTGTGGGACTGGCTCTGCTCATTTTCTGCTTCTCGCAAACCAAGGAGCGCGTGGTGATGGACGAGAGCGAGACGAAGAACGTCCGCGTGAGCGACCTGTGGAACGAGTTCCTTCGCAACCGCCCTCTGCGCATCATAGCCCTGTTCTTCATCACTGCCTTTGCCATGATGTCGGTGGGCAATGCTGCCGGAGCATACTTCATGAACGACCTGGAGCTGCAGACTCCTGAAGCCCAGGAAGGCATTCGTTGGCTGGTGTGCGTTATCCCCGCCATGCTTCTCATCCTCGCCATGTTCATAATCTCCAAGTATGAGTTGAGCGACGAAGTCATCGACAAAATCAACAAAGAAATAGAATCAAGAAATAAATAAGACCATGTCAAAACTACCGCGTTATCTTTTTCCCAGCGACTATATGGCCGACCCTTCAGCCAACGTATTCAACAACCGCCTGTACATCTACCCGTCCCATGACCGAGAAGGCGGGGTAGCCTTCGACGACGACGGCGGGCACTTCCAGATGCTCGACTACCACGTGCTGTCTCTCACCGACGTAGAGAACGGCGACGTGACTGACCACGGTGTGATTCTCGACGTAAAAGACGTGCCATGGGCAGAAAAGCAGATGTGGGACAACGATGTGGTTGAGAAAAACGGTCGCTACTACCTCATCTTCTCAGCCAAAGACTACAACGGAGTATTCCATCTGGGGGTAGCAGTGTCTGACCGTCCAGAAGGCCCCTTCATTCCACAAGAGCACCCCATCCGCGGCTCATTCTCCATCGATCCTTGTGTATTCAAGGATGATGATGGACAGGTATACTGTTATTTCGGCGGACTATGGGGCGGACAGTTGCAGTGGTACGCTCCAAGCAAGGCCTATACAGAGCAGGGGGGCAACAGCATTGCCCTTGGTCCTGCCGGCGACAAGAAGACCCAGCTCTTCTGCGCTCCCGACGCTCCTGCACTGAACAGTCAAGTAGTGCGCATGAGCGACGACGTGCTGCAGTTTGCCGAAGCGCCCCACCCCGTTGTCATCCTCGACAAGCAGGGACAGCCTTTGAAAGCAAGCGACCCACACCGCTTCTTTGAAGCTTCATGGATGCACAAGAAAGACGGACGCTACTACTTCTCCTACTCTACCGGCGACAGCCATCTGCTCTGCTATGCTACAGGCGACTCTCCCTACGGACCTTTCACCTTCCAAGGTGTGCTGCTCGACCCCGTCGTAGGCTGGACAACCCATCACAGCATTGTCTGCTACAAGGGTGAGTGGTTCCTGTTCTACCACGACTGCGTGCCTTCAAACGACGTGACCCATCTGCGCTCACTGAAAGTGCAGCGACTGGTCTACAACGAAGACGGAACTATACAGAAGGTCGTAAATGAATAACCATACTATTATTGAAAGCTACTACCGCGCTCACAAAGACGAATTACTGTCCTTTGTGAGTGCGAGGCTTCATAACAATCCTGAAGCCGAGGACGTGGTGCAGGAAGCCTTTCTGCGCCTGCTCAGCGGCAGTTGGCTGATCAGCGAAGCCACACTTCCCCATCTGGCCTATACTCTGTGTCGCAACCTCGTTGCCGACTGGTACCGTCGCCACAGCGTGCGCCTGGATGCCGAGCACGAATTGGCCTGCACTGACCAGGTGGGTGACTCAGCCGAGTCGCTGCTCTCCATGCACGAGACCACCGAACAGCTGGAACGCTGCATGGCTCGTCTGTCAGAAGAAAGCAGGACTATTTATCGCATGCATATCTACGACTCACTGCCCATACGCGAGATATGCCTCATGACAGGAAAACCCTACAAGGCAGTGGAATATCGCCTCGGTCAGGCAAGAAAACAAGTAAGAACCAACCTAAGACACGTAATATGACTAAACACAACCTCGCCCTTACCCTGGCGGCTATTCTCCTATTCTTAGTAAGCAACGTCAAGGCAGAGGACGGGAGCCGTCTGTGGCTGCGCTACGACACCACACAAGCAGAACGCATCATTCTGAAAATTGATTCGACAATGCCTGCTGACGACGGATATCGCATCGAAGGAAACGTTGTAACAGCCCGCACTCCTCAAGGGTTGCTCTATGGCAAATATGCTGCACTTAGAGGCGAGCAAGGCGAGTCACACCCCTACTATGCCCTTCGCATTCTGAATCACTGGGACAACCTCGACGGCAGCATCGAACGAGGCTATGCCGGCGAGAGCATTTTCTGGGGGCTCCATCCCGATGTCACGCTTCACTCTTCAATTATAAAACGATATGCGGAGGCTTGTGCTTCCATCGGCATCAACGGAACAGTGCTCAACAACGTGAATGCATCGCCAAAGATGCTCACGAGTCCTTACATAAATAAGGTGAAGCAAATAGCCAGCCTGCTACGCCCATGGGGCATACGTGTCTATATATCGGTCAATTTCGGAAGTCCGAAAGCCCTTGGCGAAACTACTACTGCCGACCCACTCGACCCGAAGGTGCGCCGATGGTGGCAGCGCAAGGCAAAGGAAATTTATGCTCAGATACCCGACTTTGGCGGATTTCTGGTGAAGGCCAACTCCGAAGGTCAGCCCGGCCCATTTGACTACGGGCGCTCCCATGCCGACGGAGCCAACATGCTGGCCGATGCCCTGAAGCCCTACGGAGGCATTGTCATGTGGCGCTCGTTTGTCTATGGAGCACGTCACAAGGGCGAAGACCGGGTCATGCAGGCCGTAAGCGAGTTTGCCAACCTCGACGGACAATTCCGTGACAACGTCATCCTTCAGTCCAAGAACGGACCGCTCGACTTCCAGCCACGTGAACCATACGCCCCCATCTTCGACCAGATGAAGCACACTCGCCAGATGGCTGAGCTACAGATTACCCAGGAATATCTCGGACAGGGCGACCACCTCGTGTTCCTCGCCCCCATGTGGAAGGAGTTCTTCTCGTTCGTCAGTCCATCAAGACTCGACGGCATTGCCGGAGTGGCCAACATCGGGCTCGACCGCAACTGGTGCGGCCACCATTTTGCCCAGGCCAACTGGTATGCCTTCGGCCGACTGGCTTGGAATCCTTCCCTGTCATCAAGGAAGATAGCCGAGGAGTGGTTGGAGCAGACATTCAGCTTAACCCTCAGCCCCTCTCCTATTGGAGAAGGGAGTGAGGCCCTACTTAGCATGATGCTTCGTTCGCGTGAGGCTTGTGTTGACTATATGATGCCGCTCGGCCTGCACCACATCTTCAAGTTCGACCACCACATGGGACCAGAACCTGACGGTTATAAAGCCAGCTACCCCATTGAGTGGTGCCCCGTCTACTACCATCAGGCCGATAGCCTTGGCATCGGTTTCAACCGCTCCACGCAAGGCGGAACAGGTGCCACGAGGCAATATCGTGAGCCTTATTCCACCATTTACGACAATCCGGCCACCTGTCCAGAAACATATCTGCTGTGGTTCCATCACTTACCGTGGACCTACCGCACACTTAACGGCCGCACCCTGTGGGAGGAGTTGCAATATCGCTACCAGCGAGGAGTGAGCGAAGTAGAAAACTTTGTTATCACCTGGCAACAAGCTAAGCCATACATTGACGAGCAGCGATGGCAAGAGGTTGACCGGAAGCTGCACAAGCAGCTGGCCGATGCCCGTGAGTGGCGCGATGTCTGTCTGGGCTATTTCGGCAAGATGGCCAAGCAATAGATTTTCTTTGCCAAGTCTGTAGTCAACCGCACTGGTCAAAAAAGTTTTTTGTCTGTCACATCTGTCACTCTGCACAACTCTCTGTGTATCATGGTGATGTAGGGAGCAGATGTCGGAGCAGATGTGACAGACAGCTTGAAGAGTGACGATTTAGGGAAAGAAACAAACTTCACAGATTCCCAACATCCTTCTGTCTGTTGCACTCATATTTGTTCCTGCCTGCAAAGTTACGAAACATTCTTCATTTTGCAGCCTTTTGACCCTAAATTCCG
>AUXO014960174.1_pt1 | contig 13203 bp, 1 predicted proteins | sample 768731 | NCBI WGS metagenome assembly AUXO01 (sample SAMN02715735, study PRJNA202380) | gut metagenome | biome: sheep rumen | host: Ovis aries | place: New Zealand: Palmerston North
CTGAAGAATTGCAACCGAAGCCACCATTGTGTTCGTCTTGAACTCCGCCAGCCAAACCAGAGCCCACTTTTGTTGAAGGATTCGAGTTAGTACCGTTCTTGCCACACCAGCCGCCCGAAAGATTAAACGATTGTGATACAACGCCGTAACTTTTTGGAGCAAGTTCCGCACCAGAATAACTTGCGCCAATGCGGGTTGAATCGTTCATGACGATTTCTCTAGCGAGGATAAAAACAGAACCGTGCCCTTCGCCAATCGGCAAGCGGTTTTTCATGTTGGCGTTGGAAATGTAATTCAAGCCTGTCTTGCCGTATGCAACGGCACCGCCTTTTCCCTCAACAAGAATTTTCCCCCCGCTAAGGTCACAAGTGCCATTAACCGCAATAGCAAAAATCCCGCCCATGCCGTTTTCGTATTTGGGCGTTTTGTCGTTCGTATCGTTTAACGTGAAGTTGTTATATTGCGGAATAGAAATTATCTGGAAATTGTAGTTGTCGATTGTGAAGTTACCAATTTTGAGGTCGTTAATAGATTTGTCGAGCGTGATTGTGTGTGACGTAGAGGATTTCTTTATGCCAACGATATTAGAGAGGAAGAATCTGCCAGAATTTTTGACGGCAGAGGCTTTTTTTGTTGAGGCGTGAACCATAACCATTGCGCCCGTGTCAAATTGAGCGTAGCCAGCAGTAGTCAGCCCCGTTACAGTGAAAACTTTACCTTCGCCGCTAATCTTTGTGACGCTAGCGTAATTATTTTGTTGTAGAAGCGGAGCACGAGCATTGGCGGACACGCCAGAGCCGAAACCGTTAGTAACGTCAATGAACGTGTCTTTTTGCAAACGGTCAGGCGTGTTAATGATGTCATAAGCGTAAAGCCCTTCGTCGTTAGGTAAAGTTGATTCAGTGGCAATGTAAGCGCGGCATAAGCCCTTGCCAGTGGACAAAGAAGAATTGCGATATTTGGCGATGACATCAGGGCTAAAGCCTGTGATAGTTTCGGCGGCAAGAAGAATAGTTGAACCGCCGACGTTGGTTATACCTTCTGGCGCATTGAGTGAATAAATTGCACCTCTGCACCGCTGAACGCCTTTAGTAAGCGGGTTGCCAATGCGGGCGGTGCCTTCAAAGTCAATCGCCTTAGCTACGATGAAAGCCGCGCCGTCACCAACATTCAACGCGAAGTGTTTAGCGGTCTCGTAATTCTCAAAGCCTGAATAAATATCAGTGTCCTTAGTGCCGTTCTGCTCTTGATTAAGTAGCGGGCGATAGTCGGAAGTTATCAGCCCCTTGTCAACGAGATTAATCTTGCCGCTCATGACGAGCTTATCGGAGCATTGGAGCACAAGCAACCCGCCGTAACCGTTTGTCTCGTCGAAAGCTGGCGGGCTTATTGTGTTGGAAAGGGTGAGTGCCTGGAATTGAGGCACGGATAAAACTTGGTAAAAATATTTAGTCGGGTCAAGGTTAAGTGGTTTTTTGTCCAAAGTAAGGACGTTTGAATCTACAGAGACAATCTTAGCGAATTTATATCTGCCAAGATAAAGGGCATTGCCGTCGTTCTTGACGCCGCTAATGTGCAAGAATATTTCAGTGCCAGCCACAAATTGTTCATACGCGCCAGCAGAAGCGTTAGCGAGGTCAATAGTAATCGTTTTTGGCGAAGTAGATATTGCCGTGACGCTTGCATAAGAGCTAAGTTGTCCTTGAGGATTTTCAACGTTGCCGAGCGTTCCAGCCCCGTAAAAGTATGCGGATTGTATATCAAAACTCATTATCGTTTTCTCCTTTAAGCTAAGGTAAAGAACCCGTCGGCGTCGAAAGTGCCGTTGCCCTCAAGCGTGAAATTTTTTATGTTACTTTGCGTGGTTTTAAGCGTGACGGACTTAGCAGTATCGGCGCGGATTCCTTGCCAAACGTCGTCGAATTTGACTACCAATTCTTTAATGTCGGAGGCACCTTGAAGTACACCGTCTTTAATTTTGCCAGTTGTGCGATATAGATATGTTTTCTCAAGGTTAAATGTTCGTGGAACAGGGTCGTCGAACATGACATCGTAAACGCCGTCATTGCACGCGATAGATTTAACACGGAATATTTGGCTGTGCTTGCCGTCCGAGAGAATGTAACGATGACCTATTAAAATGCCGTTCAAACTTTCAACGTAAACATCATTGGGACCGCCGACGGTATTTAGCACTTTGGTTTTGAACAAATCAACTCGTCGATAGCGTTTGAAGTCCTCGAAGATTAGAAGATTAGCTTCCAACGGGTCGTCGATTGAATGATGTTGCATGAAAGCGTTGCCGATATTAATTTCAGCTTGAGTAATGCGCTTGATGATGTTGGGGATTGCGGAAGAAAACGGAGCGTTTAATTTCTCGTCTTCGTCTACCTCTAAGCCCTCGCCGAGCTTTGCACCGCCTTTGATTGATTCGCTCATCGTAGGGAGTTCACTATCAAGCGGAATTAGCTTACGTCCCCCGTTGCCGTCGGGGTAATAGAATTTCGCCATAACTATTCCTCCAAATAAAAAATGCGCCTATCGCGCCTAATCGAGTAAGTTAAACAGGTAAGCGGAATCCTTTTGCCGCTTCTTTGGAATTGTGTCTTGAAAACGTTCGAGAGAATTTTGTTTCTTTTTCTTGCGTTCCTCTTTAACGCGAGCAGGCGAGATTTTTAATTCTTTTAATCGTTTAAGGTTTTCGGACGTGGGGTTGTCAATGTAATCGTCGATAGCACGATGTTCTTCTTTGGTAACCTTTCTTTGCTCATTGTTTTTTATGCGATGAATATCTTTAAGATACGTTTCCTCGAACGTGTTAAACCCTATGCCGCGAATAAGTCTGTCTTGCAAATTTTCATAAACTGAAAGTTTTCTCCCACGAGAATCGTGAGTTTCACCTAATCCTGCGGCTACCCAGTTATATAAACCAGGGCTGACACTACGCAGGGCATTTAAGCCGTTCCCTTGCGCTAAATTTACGCCCGTATCATATATGGTCGAGGCAGTTGCGCCGCCTAAATCTGGTAATGTTATCGTTGCTAAACCTGCACGTTTTGAAACGTCCACACCTAACAGTGAAGGAGCACCATACATCGCAATCTTGCCTATAGCTTTGCCAAGAGTGTCGCCAAAAATTTCAGGAGCACCTTTTATGCAGAGTTTTTGCAAGAAATCTTTTGGGAATAGGGAAAACTTTTCGCCAAAGAAATCATCTAGCCAATCTAAGAAAGGAATGCCGTTCAATCCGCATATAAGAAGATAAGGAAGCCAGAACGAGGCTTTTTGTCTGAACGTGGTTTTTTCACTGTTTGGCAGAAAGTCTCCAATAACTTCCAGTTGTTTAAAGGAGTATTTCATAAATTGCAAACCAAACTTGCCGAGAGGGTTAGCCCGTCTAAAAAGATTTGGCGCGTCTTCTATGCCGTAACTGAAATTGGCGTTGCGGTTCGTTTCTTTGGCGTAATTCAAGGCTTCTGCTTTTGATTTACCTTCAGCAATGGCTTTGTCGTAAGCGGCTAGAGCGGTGCTGATTCTACAAACGGAATCGCAATGTTTAAACAGTATCATGCTGTTATTGCCGACCCAATCAAGTACAGGGATTGCAAAAGATTCGTAGCGATTTTTATCATAGCCGCTTGCAGTATCTAACCCAATGTCTTGAGCGGCACCACTAGCTTGCAAGATTTTTGTTTCCTCTAATGTAAGCTTGCCTTTTCGCGCTAAAACGCTTTTGAAGTGTTTCATCAGACCGCCCCAGCCAACGTAACCTGCCGCGTTTATCAGCTGTGTGAAATTGAGTAACGCGCTAGAGATATTGAACATACCGAGTTTTAAGTAAGCTATGCGACCCGTGATTGAGTTAGTCAAAGTCAAAAGCCCGCGTTCGTTACCAACAAACGGCGCAACAAACCTTTGCCAAACTCGTGTTGCATTCAAAGCTTTGTTTACAGCTTCTTCGAGTGCAGAAGGAACGCCGTTTACGTCGTCAATATAGTTTTTGGTGTATTGAGCCAAAGAATTCTTAGAATAGTCTTTGTCATATGCACCGAATACACGTTCAAACAAACTAATTGCTTTTGGCTTAAATTCGGTTTCAAGTGCGATGTATCGCGCTGAGGTGTTGAAATGATGACGTAGTAACCAATCCATATCTCTTTCGTAATTCTTATACCCTTTGCGTTCTTGCAGTTGCCCTAAAAAGCGATGACGATTTTTTAACTTAACCGAGCCACCAATAAGTTTTTTTGCCTCATCAACTGTAATATCATTGCTCTTGGCAACTTTGCTCATCATTATTCCAAAGTCACGGTCGCCCATGACGGGTGCAAAATTTTTGCTCATTCCCAGTTCCGATTCAACGTCAAAAGCGCGTGGGCTGATGTAAAGTTTGGAACCTTCTTTAAGCGTGTTATTCTTCAACCAATCTTCAGCGATTTTTATTGCTTCGCGTTCGGTTCTGCCACTGCCAATGATTTCACGTTCTTGCTCGCCTTGAGCGTTTTTGATGACAACGCGGTAAGTGTGGAAGAAGTGAGGGATATATCCTTTGAATTTTGTAAGAGGCGGAATACATTCGCGGATTTTTACTTCATATCTGCCGTCTTCTAGTTGCTCTTTGGAAAGAACTTGAATCGCGTCGTCTGCCTCATATCTATCTAAAACTTCTTGATTGATTTTTTCGTAGCGTTCGGTAGTTTTATACTCTATCCAATGCGTGAGGCGTCTACCTGCCCTAGCAGGGCTCTTACTGACTTTAATGCTTGAATGGTCTACGAATTTATCTTCGCGTAAGGCTTTTATTTGATTTTCCGTAAGATATTTGGATTGTTCGATTGGTCTGCGGTGCGCCTCGTCGAGTAGGTGATATATTTTATTGAGCATACGGCGAATTGCGACATAAGCCTTAGCAACATTCTCTGAAACTTCTTGTTCCTTACAGATTTTATCGACTTTCGCTTGCTGAATGGCTTTGGAAGTGTTGTCAGGATTTGCGGCTTTGATTTCTTCTATTTCCTCTGTGGAAAGTTCGCCAAATTCCTGTTGCGTTTCATCGCCCGCCCAAAGAAGACTAAATAAGTGTTCGCGGTCGTTGTCATTCTTTACCAAATCCATAGCTTGTTTGTAATGGGCAGAATATTCGTCGCGGAGTTTAACAAGTTTATCCATAGCACGGTCGCCCATGTTGAAAAAGGCACGAAATACCCTAACTCTTTTGGCAATTCGTGAAGGAGAGGCGAATATACTTTCAACCAGTCCAAGTGTTTGCTTATCTTGCGGCTGGTCACTCTTTTTTCTTTGTGCTTCTGTCGTAATAACCTTATCGCTGTCTACGCCTATAGCCTTGGAAAATTTATCTGCAATGTCACTAAACCATTGCTTTACTTTGTTTGAGTTGTCGTTTGTCCCCTCTGAATACTTGATAGTTCCTTCGCGTTCAGCCCTAACAATGTTTTTTCTCGTTTCCTTTTCGTCAAAAGAAAAATCTTCCACTTTACGTCCGTCCGCAAGTTCGATATTGCGGGTGCGGCGGTTGTAGCGGAAGATTTTGTTGCCGTTGGGGTCTTTGAGTTGGTTAGCGATTCTGCCAAATTCGTCTGCAAAGGCTTGAGCTTGTTTGGTAGTAAGTTTGCCGTCAGGATTTCTGAAATGGTCAATGAATTTATTCATGGTATCCTTGAGCCATTGAATCACGCGCTGAATCAAGCCGCGATTCTTACCTGCAATGCTCTGGAAAAGCCCCGTGCGTTTAGCGGCGTCCTCGAATTGGTCAGCAAGAATTTCTTCGTCAATCTCCTCTTTCGTCTTTAAATCTGTGCGTCCTGTTTCCTTAATGTAAGCTTGCCTTTGAACGTCTGTGATACTAGCGGCTTTGACAAGTGCTTTGTAGAGTTCGGGGTTATTAGCTTTGAGCCAGTGCAAGGATTCATGCCAGAAAACCTTGCTTAGCGGCGTTTCAGAATTAACGTTGATGTAGGTAGTGTTGCCGTCGTGCGCCCCGTGGAATCTAGCGTCTGCGTTGCGGAAGAAGATAGTTTTCACACCTAGCGTTTTGCCGAAGGATTTCAGGAGCTGTTGTTGCGGCGTTAGGTCTTTGTCCTCGACGAAATTATCAATGCGAGTATCAACGTCCGAGCCGCGTTTGGATTGCTTTGCGGGTTGCAGGGGTTTTTCCAGTTCAGTGTCAGACGAGATTTCTTCTTGATTTTGTGATTGATTACCAGCGATTTGAGCACGCACTTCTTCCAACTGTTTTTTTGTTTCGTCTAGTTCTGCCTGTTTAGGAAAAGGTTTAGCAATTTCGTTTTCAACCGCACTTAATTCTCCTTGCAACTTTTTTAAGGTGGTTTCTGCTCGCGACAGTTCCTTTTCTATCCCACCGTGGGAAATAAAGTGTTCTATGGATTTGAGAGAAGGTTCTACGCCGTAAATGCCACGTTTGGACAGTTGGGCAAAAATACGAGTGCTTATTGTTTCCAAGACACCGCCGCGCAATGCTGTAGTGTGTTCTGCACGCAAGTTTATATCAAATCCGCCAATTTCACCAACTTTAGTTGTTGTAGTCTTCTCGAAGTTTTGAACTAATTCGTCAAAAGCCTTTGCCGCCTCTGCCCGTTTAGTATATTCGGTTCCGCCAATTTTCATTCTAAAGGCGTCACCATTTGTGTCTGTTTTATTGGCTACGTCTGCTTGCAGATTGCGAATTTGTTGCTCTACTTGAGGTATTCCTACCGATAAATCTTTTTGCTTTTTAGTGTTGTCTCGCTTACTTTTGTTGAAAAGATTTTTTGCGAATTGCAGACGACGTAATTGAGCTGAAAGTTTTGCTTCTTCGCTCATTAAAGGATTTTCATAAGCAGTTGACGCAATGTCTTCATAACTCGCAGAAATTTCGCTAACATCATCTAGTTCTTTAAGGGTTGTGTCGCCTCGCATAACGGAATCAATCATGCTTTGCTTAATGCTGACTTTTTCCCACATGTTAGCGTCGTAGCTACCCTTCGTTACGTAGGTAAAAATTTCAACTTCAGAATTTTCATTGCCGTTACGCAATATTCTACCTTCGCGTTGTTCAATGTCGCGTGGTCGCCAAGGACAATCCAGATGGTGAAGCGCGACGAGATGTTTTTGGAAATTAGTGCCAGCCCCCATTTTTGAAGTGGAACCAAGTATTACTCGAATTTCGCCATTATTAACACGGTCAAAAAGGGCTTGTCTCTGTTTAGGATTTTTTGCCTCGTGTACGAACGCAATTTGCGCGAGAGGGATACCACGTTTATTTAGTCCTTGTTTGATTTTTTCATAAACAGAAGTATCGTCCATTGAGACGGTTTCATCTAATGCGGCTTGTTCATCAGAAACATTTTCACTATTAATGTCTTTGCTTTTCGGAACACTTAAATCTGAAAAAATTAATTGCGCCCCTTGAACAGAATCTGTTTCTTTATACTTAGCCACAACGGTGGAGCAAATAGCGTCAATTTTTGCGCCCGCTTCTGATTCGCTTATCGACGGGTCGATTAATCTCATATCCAGAGAAGCTTTGCGAAAGTCCGAAACAATTTTAAGATAATTATCTTCTTCCGGGGTGACTTTTCTATCACGAATGTCTTGAGCTCGTTTCAATAATTCTTTTTTAAATTCTTTGAATGCATTTGAAGGTTCAATTTGTACGACGGTGCGAGTGTCGTTTTTCAGTTTTGGTCGTTTTAAATGCGGTAAGTTTTCTGGCATTTTAACGTCAGCGATTTTTAAAAACATGCCAATCAACGATTGCAGATTAGTCAATTTAAGCCGAGTGACTTCGCGAAAACCATTACCGCTAGGGGCGGCTTCCATTGACTTAACTTCTTTAGCAAACACACCCGCCCAATTATCAAACTGATGAATTTTATGCTCTTGGAGTGTTTGATAGTCAAGGTAACGTTGCATGGTATAAATTTCGTTGAGGGTATTGCTTATAGGTGTACCAGTGGCGAAAACCACGCCACCGCCATTTCTTAATTTGGTGAGCCACCTAGTTTTTATGTACATGTCTAGTGAGCGTTGAGCATTTGACGTGTTAATGCCAGAAACGTACTCGCCTATACTGCTATTGTAATGGGTGTTAAAACCAAGATTTTTGAACATATCGGCTTCGTCTACAAAGATTTGGTCTATACCTAGCTCTTCAAACGGGATTACAATTTCTTTTTTTTCTTCGTTAATGTCACGAGCTAATCTTTGTTCAAGTGCAGACAAGGCATTTTCAAGTAATTTTTGATGTTTCTTATCACCAGCCTTTGACCCATACGAAGCTTTTTTCTCGGCGGTTAAAAGAGCTTTCTGTTCTCTGTAAAATTCATTGTAAGTTTCAGGAGACATTGGCAGACGTATAAACATGTCATGGCTTATGATTATTCCGTCCCAATTACCTGTTGCAATTTTCGATAGCGATTGACGCCGCGCAAGAAGCCGTCCTTGTCTTTGAGCTAAACTTTCTTTGCTATCCGTTTTTACGGCGGATTCTGCTGTTTTCTTCCGCCCTGTTGTATCGGCTTTTTCGTCGAAACTAATGTTAATCTTCGGTGCACTCAAATCAGCGGCAGTGAGAACTAAAAGCTTTGCGGAAGGATATGCAGCATAAAATTCGCGCTCAAATTGTTTTAATATATTCGGTGGCACGACAAATAACGGTTTTTTTATCAAACCTAGTCTCTTCATTTCCATTGCCGCAATTTGCATTTCCCAAGTTTTACCAGCTCCTACACAATGAGCTAGTAATGTATTTTTGCCTTGTAGAATACGCCAGATTACATCTCGTTGGTGAGGGTACAGTCTCTCCTTTACATATTGGGCTAAGCCGGGGAATACTAAATGCGAGCCGTCATAAGTCCTTAAATGTTCGCTATTAAATTCCACGTTATAAGTTTCGAGTAAGTCCTTTTTGCGCCCTTCGTCTGACCAAATCCATTTTTCAAATTCAGATTTTAATTGTTCGACTTTTTCACGGGCTTCAGCAGTTTTTGTTTCGTCAAGTTTTTTATCTTTTGTAACGGTTGGAGATTTTTTATTCAATGCCGCTTCGAGTAAGCTAAGCAAATTCCATTTTGTACCTGATACTGCCCATTTGTAATTTTCTTGACCGTAACCTGTTCGACCAGAAACACTCCACGCACCTGTTGCACCGCTATAACTAACTTCTACGTCATAGACATTATTATTAAGCAAATACTTGATGAAGTCTTCGTAATATTCGGGTTCAATCCACGTTGCACCTAAATGAGGCGATACATCGTTCTCTGTAAAATCAACAGGTTGGACTTTTTCAAGTGCCTTTATGTTGCGCATGAATTCTGGATTTGTTCTTGCCGCTTCTTTGGCACGTGCAAGTTTTTCTCGAACATTACCGCTTAAATATTCTTCTGCAAGCTCATATTGATTCGTGTTGGGATTTTTGTAAATCATGTCGCCGAGTTGTTTGGCGATTTCGGCTTCGCTTTTGCCTGTCAAATCGGAGATGTAGCCCATATCTACACGTCCACGCATTGCCAGTGATAATGACAGCCCGTCAACAGGGGTAGACGCCGATGTTGGTTCTTTAATTGCTCCTGTTGTTCGTTTAAAAAAAATATCGGCTTTGCTTGCCGATGTTTTCTTTGCTTTTTTGTCCTCGTGGTATTTTTCTATTGCTGATACTCTTCCAAAATTCGGGTCTGCGTTAAAGCGAGTTACGTTTTTTGTAGCGTTTAAATAACCATGTTTTTTTACAAAATCGTCATATTTTTGATTCAGTAGTTTACGAAGTGCAGAAAGTCTTTCATCTGTAGTAGAAGGGTCGAGTTGTGCTTTCAAGAGGGAATCCAGCGTTCCTAATAAGTGTAAATAATCTCTAGTAGGTTCTGTTTCTTTTCCTGTTATTTCCACAAGTTCATTGCCTCGACGTTGGTAAATCTTACCGTCTTTTGCAGAAAACGTGCCGTCAAGTTGCGTTGAAGGGGGAGTTAAAATTATTTTACTCGAAGGGGGGCTAGTTGCGTTGTTAGTGAGAGGGGGTAAAATGTTTTCTGGTAAATTATTCATTAATTCACCGAGTTCTTTTGCAATATTACGCCCTTCTCCGTCCAAAGCTAAACGTCTGCCGTTTTGGTAAAGCTTATCGGGGGCGAGTTTGCCAATCATGTGGTCTGGGTGTTCGTCGAAATATACATTAATATCCCCGTAGTAAGTATCGCGAGTTTTTTCATCTCGAACCCACGTACTGGTAGTTCTTCCCCAATCTTGAGCTAGCTCGGACGGCAATCTTGCGTCGGAACGCTTTTGAAAAATCACGATGTCGGTTGTGACTTGTGTTCCTGCGTTTTTATCAAAAGCATTGTTAGGTAACTTGAACGCCGCAATTAAATCCGCTTGTTTGCTTAACCGAGAATAGAGCTTCTGCGGTGAGGTTAAAGTTCCTGAACTTGTTATGAAGACTACTAGCCCGCCTGGTCTAACTTTGTCCATTGCTTTAGCAAAGAAGAAATCATGCAAAACAAATTTTTCTTTGCGATAAGAAGGGTCTTCGAGAATAGTAACATTTCCAAACGGCACGTTTGAAATAGCGAGGTCAAAATAATTGTTTGGCAAAACTCTGTTCTGAAAACCAGTAATCTCAATGTCTGCTTTTTGGTAAAGTTGTTTTGCAATCCTGCCAGTTAAATCGTCCAGTTCGACACCAACTAACGTACTCTTCGAGGCAAGTTCGCTCGGCATTGTCCCAAAAAAAATGCCGCTGCCTGTTGACGGGTCAAGTACGCGACCACCTTTAAAACCTAGTCGTTCAACGCCGCTCCATATTTTTTCAGCAATTTCAGGACTTGTGTAAAATGCATTAGTCATCGCCGCTCTTGCCGCTGAATATTCTTCAGGAGTTAAAAGCTCTTTTAATTGCTCTTGTTCCTTTTGCCAGTGTTGATTATCAGAAAACACAGAAGCAACGGTGCCCCAACCATTGAATTTGGCTAAGATTGCTTGTTCACTTGGCGTTGCCATGCGCCCTTCGGTTTCAATTTGTTTTAACAGTTTTATTGCTTCAATGTTTTGTTGGAACTTAGTCTTTAAACCACCCTCGCCAATACCGCTTTCAGGCGTGATATGGAAGTTGTGTCCAGCAGATTCATGGGTTGTTGCAGGACGAGATTCCTTGTTATTTGATTTGTCTTTTTGGTTGGCAGGTTGAGTATCTTTTAATACGTTGGATTGTACAGCTCCCGAATCTCCTCGTACGCCATTTCCGTCGCTAGGTCGTGTGCTTGTCCTTCCTGTCTTATCCTCTCGTACGGGTCGTTCGTTTTCGGCATTTGTTCCAGTAATGTCTTCTCCAAGCTCTCCCGCGTCTTGTCGTTGTTGTCCAGAATCTCTTCCAGATATTTCAGTGCTCCCTTTTTCCCGTGTTCCTTCAGCAACTGGCGGGCGTAACGGGGATTCCCCATTTTGATGTCTTCCAGTAGTCCCTTCGCTCTCTCCTGATTCTCGCTGACCATTTTCAACTATCTCCTTTTCATCATTTTCTAAGGAGGGTTTTCTTTCTTCGTCCTGTTTTCCCTTCACAGGCTCCGATAATTCTTTTTCGTTTTGTTCAGATGTTACAGGTAAGATTTCTTGGCTTGATTGAGTTTGTGGTTCTGATTGAGTTTCTTGAGGCGTGAGTTCGGCTTCTGTAAGTGCCATTAGTTTTTTATCATTCTCAAGCTTTTCAGCCATCCATATATCATATTTAGCTAACTCTTCATCGGTATAAGGGCGTTCTTCAATTACCTCGGTTTCGGGGTCTTCAGGGCCAGCAATAATTTCCAAAAGACTGTCCCTGGCAAGCCCCCTCACTGAAATTCTCCCCCCAAGTTGTTCGGTACTTTTCAAGTCTTCAGCCAGATTATCAACCCGTTTTTTCAGATTAGGGTATTTATCCGTTTTATATCTCTTGTGAGCCTCCTCAATAAGCTCATCATCGCTAAAAGGGTGACCGCTAGGCGTATCATAAGAGCCGTACTTAAACCTTCTCCCTCTCTGGTAAGCGTACAGGTTAGTTTTTTCACCCGTTTCACTGTCACTGATAGAGCTGTCACTATTTATAATTAAGTTTCTATTCGGGAAGTCCTGTTTAAGTAACGTTTGCAAGTCTTCAAAGCTTTTTGCCACACCTAATTCTTTAAAAGTCCCTGTATATATTTGTTCCTGTTGTTGCGGTTGCGTTGGTTGTTCTGGTTGGGCAATCTCTTGCTGGCGTAATTGTGTCGTTGGTTGAATTGATTGTTCTCCTGCTTCAAGTTGCTTTTGGGATTCTTTTTGTAAAAAACCTTCAGTGATAGCTTCATTATTGAGCCTGTCATTCCAACTTGCCAATTCTTCGCTAGTATATTCCTCTTTTTGAAGGTCTTCTAATATCTCTCGTGCTTCTTTACCCTCTGGAGTGGAAGCCTCTTTTATTTTGCCGTCGAGCCAAGATTTTAAATAAGGGTTTTTGTCTGTCTCCAATTTTGCGTGAAGTGCGTCCTTCTTTTGTTGTTGTTTGGATTTGCGCTCTGGAGGTTTTGTTTCCTTATTATGGGTTTCTGGTTGAGCAGATTGTTCTGGTTGTTCTTTGGTGGGAATTGGAGTTGGTTGCTCTTCTTTACTAGCGTCGTTTTGTGATTCAGTTGTTTTGAGTGGTGGCACAATCCCAAACGGCGATTCCTTTGGTGTCGCAGAAGATTTTTCCTGTTGTTGCATAGGGGTGCTTTGTTGAGGCGTTGCTGATTCTGTAGTCTTCTCTTTAGGTTTAATTGCTATTAGATTACCATTTTTGTCCGTTATAACATCATGAGTATCTAAAAATTTTCGTATGTTGCTGCTTTCATCTGTCAAATCGCGGTCGAGCGTATCATGATTAATAATATCTCCGTTATTAAAAACGGCAACAGGGTCAATAGTGCCGTCATTTAAGCCTTGTAATATTTCTTGCTTACGTTCTGGGTTTGATGTCAAAATATTTTGCGGGGGTTGATTCTTAGTTACGGGGTCTTGTTGTGGCTGTGAAGGCTGTTCCTGCTGTTGTGGTGGTGTGGGCGGTGGAAGAGCCAATACAGGTTGAGGTTGTTGCACTTGGGTTGTAGTGACGTATTGCGGTGGGGCTTGTTGTGGTGGCTCTTGCTGTGTCGTGGGTTGTACTGTTTGAATTTCTTGTGATTGCGTTGGCGCAGGAAG
>AUXO017794038.1_pt1 | contig 13203 bp, 21 predicted proteins | sample 768731 | NCBI WGS metagenome assembly AUXO01 (sample SAMN02715735, study PRJNA202380) | gut metagenome | biome: sheep rumen | host: Ovis aries | place: New Zealand: Palmerston North
TCGTAGTTGTCGTGGAGCCGCTCGTTTCTGTTACGCCGTAGAATGCAACGATCTTATGGCGCTGTACGATTTTTACATCTGACATTATTTTATTCCTCCTCGTAAATTAATCGGAGCTGGATCTGGTATCTTGCTGTATCAGCCTCTGCTGATAATGGGTATCCCCGGGTAAGGACTTCGATACTTACAGGCACCCGTCCATCAAGAGCGGGAAGGTTGCCGTTAGAGTTATTGTCCTCAATCCAGTCTTCAAATTTTTCGTAAAAATGGAGGTTTTCAATGCAGGTAGCGACCTGTGCATTGTAATCCTCCCTGCTTGCAAACAAGAACAGAAACTGCTTCAAACAGTCTCCGTCAATGTAGCGCTTATAAACGGGATCGCACGGAACAGCCTCAATATCATACTCAATGGACTGATCGCCCAGGTAGTCAACATTACACAGGCAGCCGTCCTTAAGCTCCGGAAAGCCGAGAATATAGTCCCTGAGGCATTCAATTAAAGGTCGTTTCATATTTTTCTGCTCACCCTTTTCAGTATTTCTTCCTTATGGTCAGCTTTCATGCGCTCAAAGAAAAATGGACCCCTGAGCCCTTTTGTTCCCTTCTTGCGGTTCATACCCTCTTTACCGAGGCCACGATTCACATAATACTGCTCTTTAGCGTATGGAGCTGTATACTCTATAACGCCGGAGCCTATTTTAGTGCCTGAGATACCGCTTTTCTTCATCATGCCTGTTCTGAAGGGGACATAGGGGTCTGAGAGCCTAAGCACTTCGCTATCAATAGTCTTCTGGGCTTCGGCAAAATATTTTTTGCGCTCTACATCAAAGTTAGCATTGAGCTTAAGGCCAACAAAATTAATCATCTGGCTGTCACCTCGATGTGCTGAACAGCTGCGGATCCGTGTCGGAAGTCACCAACGTATGTTATGGTGAGGGCGTCCTTTGGCGGCTCTGACGCGTCGGTAACATATAATGCTACACGGTCATCCTTCTTTGGAAGGTACGACGATGACGCAGCGGGTATGGACAGGAAGACTTCATCGGACGACGCCCTATCGGCTCCGGTGCCTATTCCTCTCTCGTCCTCCATAAAAAGTGCTCCAACTCTATGTCTTACATACGCTGCTGATCTTGTTTGTGAATCAACTATTTTTTCGTAAATGGTGCATCCTTCTCTGTTGGTAATCATTATGGATCAACTCCCCGAAAAAGAAGTCCTGTGCGGCCTAAATGCCTTAGTATTATGGCCGAACATACGTCGTCAAGTCCTGCGGTGGCGCCCTTGAGCTGAGCGCCCAGAACTTCTGAACTGGACCTGTACGATACACTGTATTTACTATTGGTTTCGGAAGCGATTATGCCGCTGCTGCTGTTTCCGCTTGCGGATGTGAAAGCAGCTTCCAGCGTGATCGGATAAATTTGTTCTGCAAGCTCGCAGCAGCAGCGCTTCACCACCTCCTCGTGCTCCGTGGGGACGCCTTTCTCTATCCTTCCGAAGGTGGCCGCATTGATACGGTCAGTTGCTTTGGACGCGACAGAAGGGTACTTCTCCTCGGGAATCAGGTCTCCGCCGTAAGTACCCGAGTAGTATGCGTAATCAGCGAAGATCGTCATAGTATCACCTCTTACGCGATATCATCCGCTGTAACAGTAAGGTAAGTTACAGCCTTAACCTTGCCCGAGCTGAGGTTTACGATCTCAATGACGTCACCTGCAGAAACCTCGATTGCTGTTGTACCTGATGTGAGTGAAGTTCCAGCGTAGGCAGAACTTGTCATATCGAAGGACGCTCTCTCAGAGGGGTTCTTCTTATACGCGTAAGTTGTACCCGTATTGCCTGCTGTAACTGTTGCAACCGTCTTGCCGGTTGAGCCTTCGCCTGTAGCCTTTGCAAGGGAAGCAGTAAGGGAGCCGGGGGCATATACTGCACGAATAGCAACGCTGCGGAGAACCTTGTGGCCATAAACTCTACGGCCCTGCACAGCGGACGCGCCGATGTAATTACCTGAGCCAGAGAGGTCCTGGATCTTGATAGGAACCTGCCACTCATGTGCTCTGGTTGCGAATCTTGGGTGCCCTGCGAGCATGGCAAGATTTGCTGTGTCATCGTTCCACTCCTTGACGAGGAAGCCCGCGATTTTACCTACGATGCCAGTTACCTTTACATCGTCTCCGAGAGATGATGCGCTGATGAACTCAGGGCTCTTAAGGATAAGTGCCATAGTATCAGGGGTAACAAGCAGATACCTTTTGCCGTCGTCGGGGATCTTAGCCTTCGACATGATCTTGCGAATATCAACGATGGTCTCGTAGATATTTGTTTTTGTGATCTGCGCGACATTTGTGGCTGTGGATCCTGCGAGCAGTACGGTGCCGCCGTCCGTGTCGATCTGAGAAGCGAGGCTGTAGCCCGCGCTGTCGAGTCTGTCAGCTACGATATTGTCGGGGACAGAGTCTGCGTCGTAGCCGTCGATAACTTCGTTGACGGCCTTGTCCTTGTTGATAACAAGGTCAGTGTAGCTCGTAGAGCCATTTGTGGGAGCGATACCATTAGCCTTATCATAGTCAGATACAGCTACCTCAGTATCGCGCACGGGAATCTTTACAGAGCCCGAAGTCGGATCGCCCTCATAGTCGTTGTTGAAGACAAAGCCGTCGGAAAGAACGAGTTCATTTCTGAGCTTTGCAAGAACAAGATCAGAGTAGCGTGCCTGTAATTCATGTGCCATAATTCTTTTCCTCCTTTAGTTCTTAGGTATAAGATTAGGGTTTTTAGCGTAAAACGCTTTTTCAACAGCGCTCATGGCCTGAGGCGTGTTGCCTGATGTAGGGGCCGCAGCTTTCTCCTGGGGGTTAGGAGCGAAAGCGTCGGCGTGGCTCTCGCGGAATGCCTGGACAATGTCATCTCCACCGATGAGCTTGTCGCCGTCGAACTTCAGCTGCTTATCCTCCAGCAGCTTTGTGACGTGCGCCTCGTACACATCGTTCTTCAGATGGAGTCCCTTGACATACTGCGCGAGTTTTGTGCGGTGCTCAAATGCAGCGCGTTCCTGTTCGGCAGCTTCTGCCTTTGCCTTCCAGTCATCGGCGGACTTCTTTATGCCCTCGATGTCCATATCCTTGAAAGACTGGATCGTGGTGTTAGCCTCGTCGAGTGACTTCTGAATAGCAGCAGTGCTGTCCTTTTCGGTTTTGATGTCGGCGTTGTAGGTGTCGATTATCGACTTGACCGCCTTTTCATCGGTTATGCCGAGATCTTCGAGAAATTTCTTATTGAGCATGATTCGCCCTCCTTGTTTAAGAGTATAAAAATAGCACTTGCAACTTAGTTTCAAACTGATTGCAAATGCTTGTAAACATTATTCAATTACGATATGCTCCATAGCAGCTCGTGCTATCAGAGCGGAGCAGTAGTCTGACATAGCCTGTACCTGCCCGTCATAGATCATTCTCGGACAAGTCGGTGTGAAGTCCAGTTCTCCCTTATCCCATTTGTCGAGCATGGCTTCCAGCTTTTCAAGTCTCGTTTTAACCTGGTAGTATTCGGCCTTGAAGCGATCCTTGTAGTCGTCGGACTGCATGAGCTCTATCGTTTCTTTAAGCTCCATTCTTATCACCACCTTTTTAGGTATAAAAATAGCACTTGTGAGGGACATTCATGTCCTTAGCAAATGCTTATTTCTCTTTAAGTTCTACGCAGAATACGTCATCCCAGTTATAAATGCCGACCCAGGCGCCCTTCTGCTTTACCATGATGGCCCTGCCATCGTAACCATAGTCGTCCCACTCTCCTTTACCGTAGGAGATCGTATCACCGTTTTTGAAGGTGATCTCTATTCTGTCAGCGTGCTCCACTATACCACCACCTTTCATGCATCTTTTGTGCAAATACGCACGTTATCTCTGAAGCTCTTTCTGAGGGCGGCCTTCCATATAGCGTATAGCTTCATTGATATGAAAGATCGCCATCTGATTAGCTGCACTCGTGTACTTTTTCATCTTCTGGAGATCCCTGAGGTGATCGCGTACCGTCTCAAGCATATCATAGTCGTTGAGGTCGAACAGCAGCTTTTCAATTCTCAGATCGTCTATTTCTTCCTTAGTCGGCACGGGACCACCTCCTTTAGGCTATGAGAAAACCGCCTTGTTACGGGCGGTTTAAAAATCATCTTCCCACATTGAGGAGTACTTGCAGCGGCTGCACTGTTCCTTAGCCTTTTCGGCATTAATATTAAGGCCGTTGAGCTCAGGTACGGAGTCAATCTTAAGAATACCGTCGCCAACCTGCGTTGTCTCATAACAAAGCTCACAGCCTATTGCCTTTCCGAATATCGGGCATACTCTGGCAGCTACCAAAGCATTAGTATCAGGGTTCGACATACCTTTTTATCACCTCTCGAATAGTTTTTTCCTCGTCGTCAAAGTTTTCTTTCGACCATGCTGTCTTGTAGTACCATTTGTCTTCATATCTGGTTATCGTCACTGCTCCTTTTTCTGATCTAAAGGTCTGACGCTGACCATTCCACTGAACGAACATAACGTTGGCCTCATCCATAAAAGACTTTAAGTCGGCCTCTGTTATATTGCGTTCTTTCATACGCTTGAAGATATGACCCGGCTCGATATTACCAGGCGTGGGGTCGTTCTCAAGGAGGGCGTTTTTAGGTTTAGCGGGCAAAGCTATACCAGTTTTTTTAAAGCCTGCTTCCTTGAGCTTATATGTAACCATGAAATAATTGAAATCGCTGTCGGGATATTTTTGTATGTATTCATTGTACTTACGCTGTATATTGCCTATATTTATTATATCATTTTTGTCTAATTTTTGCAAGAGGTTTTTGTTTGCCCATACTGCTTTTTGGCTCAGGCTCTTGTCAAAGCCGTTCACCCATACCCGGGTACCGTCGGGAAGCTGCCCTGTCTCCTCAAGGAAGTTCTTGAGGCACTTTTCTGCTTCCTTTAGCTTTACAGACTCAGTGTCGAACATACCCTGCATTTGCTTTTTTACATCCTCGTTCGTAGCTGAAGCCAGCCCTGCATTAGCAGCAGAGACGCTTCGCTTCTTGTCTCTTATATCACGCTCAAAAGCGCGCTGCATCTGGTCTATCTCGTATTCAGTGTACATCTGCCCATCGTACTCGATATTCTTAGCGTTGAGCTCACTAAGCCGCTCATCGGAGTAGGCCCTTGTACTTATGCCTTCAAAGAACGGAAACCAGTCATGCCTGCAGTTCCAGCCACCGAAGCCGTCGCCGGATCCGTAGCCAATCTCCTTAAGCGAGTAAACTTTTGCACCGTCAATATACCTGCCTGCATTCTTTCCGGACAGACTGACAAGTTTGCCCTGCCACTCTGCGTGCTCTGGGCGTGCTCCTGCATGAGCTGTTATCTCCATAAGATCTGCGCCCATATCAGAGGCATTAGTAACTGAGAGTTGCCGCACTGTCTGGCCGACGCCCGTGAGAACAGAGCGCCGTATGGCCACATCAAGCTTGTCCTTATGCCCGGAAGGATACCAAACATAAGCACCACCGTCGGCAGCAGCTTGAACAGCACGACGGATAGCAGTGCCGTAGTCCATAGCCCCTGAGCTCACTTGCATATAGGCGCTGTCACAGGCCGTGACGTACAGCTGCTGCGTCGCTATCGCTGTTGTAAGTGTGAGGTTCTTCAGCTCGCCTGCGCACTTTGCATAGCCCGCTTCGAGGACCTGTGCAGCAGCAGGGGAGAGCTTGGTAATACTTCCGAGGCCTGCTTGCTCGTAAAAGAAATTGTCATTCCGTATAGACTGAATACCCGCGTCCTGGAAAAGTGCTCTGACCTGGTTTTCGGTTGCGTCTGAGCGCTTTGCTATCTCGGCGAGTATATCATCAAATAACATTCCTGACTCTTGGAGCTGCTTTGCCTGCCAAGCGGTAGCTTCGCTTACGCGGCCCAATCGGATTATGCGCCGCACCATATCATTTATGATCGAGTTCTCAAGGTCATTGTAGATCACCATTAGCTGATCGCAAAGGTGGTCATACTCCGAGGGGGTTAGCATTTCCGCCTCCTATTGTTGGCGAGGTGTTACCGAAAAGCGCCTCCGCTTTAGGCATGAGCTCCGCGGCAGCCTCCTCATCACAGGAGAAGTACCACATGACGAACTGCTCCTTTGTCAGCATACCTGCTGATACCATTTGCATCCTACGAGCGAACTCCTTATCGACATCTTCAAGGACGCCATCGCCGAATGTGCTTGTAACCTCGACATCAGACGCGCCGCGGTTCTCGTAGTAGTTCCGCAGGTATGACAGCCCATAGGCAGCTCCGTCAAGAGCAGGCCGCAGGCCCTCCTGTATATCGTGAACTCGGTCATAACTGCGCTGCTTTGACGCCTTTATCTCCTCTGCGGTCTTCTCGACGTCCTCTACTTCTGATAACGTGCCATAAGCCAGTCCGCAGTTATTTTCAATGCGGCGAAGGATCTGATTGAATGCATGAAAGTAAGAGGTATCGCGTATTTCCGGAGAGAATGTATTGAAAAGGTCTTTGCCATTGCCCGTGTTCTCGTATGTATGGAACATACGCTCACGGCCACGCGGAAGAATAGGCTTGCCGTCTCTCATACGGAAGAAATCAAGAGAGGCGTCGATCGCGCGCTCAGAGGACTCCAGCTCCCAAAGAATACGTTCCCAGTGCTCATCTGCATCGCGTATGAGGTCTACAGCATCCGCGTATACTGATATACCAAGTGCGGAGTCAGGATCCACGTTATTGGCGTCCGGCACCTGGAAGATAGAGAACAGCGGCTGCGTAACGCCGTCGAACACCTTGCGCGGGAGGATGTCAGTCCATGCGGGGACCTCAGAGAGCTTACACTCGCGTCCAAGAAACGCAGGGTTATCTGAGCGGAAGCATAAATTTCTAATCGAATGCTGCTGCGCCCCGGCATTATACTCATGCACCTCTACTCGTGTATAACTTATCTTGCCGATTACCACGGTCTCAGGGCAGGCAACAGAGGTGCATACATCATCTGAGAATGATATCGGAAGGTACTGGTTCTGGAGGACTATATCTACCTTTGGAGCTCCTGTCCAGTATGGCTTTAGGAGCAGGCCGCCGACTGCGAGGCCATAATCAAGCTTTCGCCGCAGAGACGGCAGCATCCTCTGCCATGCAGCGTTCAGCTCAGGGTCGTTTACCTCTGAGGCAAACTCCTTAAGTGTCAGTCGCTTAATCTCCTTGGAGACTATAGACGGAAGTCTAAGCGGTTTCACACGAATTTTCTGCCACGAAGCCGTGTTTTTGAAAAGGTTCTCCCAGGACGTCATTGCCTCCGCCATTTTGGCGCTTATGATGCAGGGAGCGCCTATCGCAGCAGCAATTTGCGTAGCGTCTATCATATTATCCCTCACTTCTGAGCTCCCTAAGAGCTCGTTTCATGCTTGTTTCGACAAAGTATCTCATGTCATCCATGGCGTGGTCGAATTGCTTAACCGGGGCGTCAGGTCCCTTTTTTGCCGCTCCCTGAGTGTCCCAACAATAGAGACTAAACTCTCTTATGGTGTCGGCGCAGTCAGGTGAAAAATGCAGGTACCCCAACTGCAGTAGCGTCGAAGTGTCGCGAATGCCATCAAGAACAGAGTTGTCTGCCTTGCGCACTCTAAACTTACCATGCCGCCGTATGCACTCAATAAAGCTCGCAGCCGAAGGATCCACAATGACATAAACGATATCGAGATCCCCAGCGAGCTTTTCAAGCTCAGCATAGTGCTCCTCGTCTGTCCTGGACACGCCGACCTTGCGCGCGTCGTAGTAATACTCTTTGACACGGTAAGCGTGATTGTTATAGCCGAGATGCCACAAGCCCATTGACGTAGGATTGACCGTACCGTAGTCGATGCTTATATAGTAATCGCCTTCGGCATCTTCTGGTAGGGCACCGAGGTGCTTACTGCGGTCAAACATAGGGTAAATGAGTCCTTCTGCAACAGCCCATTTGCCGAGAACATATCGGTCATAAAAAACGCCGGAGAAAAGAGACTTCGTGCGTTCTATCTTCTCTGGCGACATAATAGGGTTATCTTCCATGGTAAAGTGGACGCGTTCGGCGTGCTTTTCAGCAGCCTTACGTATCCACTGCGTATTAAACCAGTGCTCAGGACCGTCGGGATTGCAGTTGAACCAGATTCTTGCATCGCTTACCGACAATGTTCTTGCGATAGCCTGATCAACAAAGCTCTCAGGTTGCAGAGCTACTTCATCAAATAATACGCCTGCGAGAGTGAGACCCTGGATCAGCTTGTAGCTGCCCTCGTCCTTTCCTCCGAATATGTAGAAATAGTTAGCATGGCCGCCGCCTGATACAACAAGAATGTGCTTGCTGCTATTGTACTTAACGTGGTAGTAATATGTAACGTCAGTCATTTGCTGAATAGTATTGACAATATTCCTCTCTGCCGCCTGTACAGTATTTCCACAGATGCCGAAATTCATATCGGTGAAGCATTTCATCGCCCAGTGGACGAAGCTGCACGTCATCGCAGCAGTCTTTCCGGAACGGACGGATCCGTCGCAGATTAAAGCATAGCTGTCTGACTTATACGGCCATTTGAATATTTTACGCTGCTTCTTAGAAAGCTTCTCAAATGTCATTCGCTGCTCTCCTCTGGCTCAGGCTCTATGCTTTCGTCGTCGCCTTCCTCAAGAGCCTTGAATAGCTTAGGAAGCTCCTGCTCACCTGCAGCTGTCATCTGCTCGGTGAACAGCCCGAAATGCTTACCGAGCAATTCAAGTGCTCTGAGCTTATCGTAGGAGCTGACCTCGGTACCGTATTTGCCCTCTTTAATACCCGATATAGTCTTTTTTGCTTCGGTGCTGAGCCTATCAGTGGGAGTAAGCCTAACGACGCCGTAGTCGTCCACTTTCGCGAGCTCCGTGCGATCTGAGAACGCTATTGCGGCCAGTTCATTAATAACTTTGTCCGCAGATATTCCCGTGCGTTTTGCCTGTTCTTTGCGTAATTTCTCGATATATTGCGAAACGTTATTTTTCGTAATAAGCTGGCGGCCTATGTTCGGGTCTTTGTATCCGGCTCTTGCTGCCGCCTGCGTTGCGTTGAGGTCGACGAGGTACTCCTCGCAGAACCTCTTCTGTTTTTCTGTGAGTTTCATCTCATCGCCTCCCTTCTGTATAACAAAAATACCGCCTCAGTTGAGACGGTATTTTTGTTCTTTGAACGGTGGTTTGTTCGACCAAAGAGGTCTTGGCCTCTGATGCAGGACTCGAACCTGCTGTTGACCCTGACGGCATTAACTTCGCCGTCGTATCAGAGAAGGGGCGTCCGAATGCCGGAGACAACAGCATTCGGGACGATCTGGGAAACATAAAGCCATTTCCTATAGAAGGGGCCCCGCGATCACGGAACCATTGAAAGACAAGACATGAAAAATGCGTACAGTGATCGCCTTTTTGCAAACTTCTACGAATACAGTATAGCATACTTGACAGCGGACGTCAATAGGAAAAAGCGGACATCAGCGGACATCAGCGGACATAGGCGGACATCTTTTCGAGTGCCTCACTGTAAAGTCGTCTTTCGTGCCTTGATGAGTACCCGATCGCCTTCGCTGCTTTGCCCGGTTCAATACAGGCGAGGTGACGATAGATCAATATTGACTCAAGCCTGCTGTCATGAAGTCTCCTAATACCACCCCTTATTTCTTCGTCAAGCTCGCGGACCCTAAGTACCTGCGCATTGATCTCCTTGTCTATATCAGCAAGCTCATCGCAGTATTCGGCAAGTGCGAGCTCCATTGCATTTTCATTACTTTCGCCGCCGGTGCTGCCGCCGTATTTTACGCCTTTAAGCCCTACGGATCCTGCTATGGAATGCCTGTACGCTCTTAATGCTTTCAGTTTTATGTTTGCTTCAAAAGCTCTGTTCAACCATTTTGCGGTAACTCTTTGTTTATCTGTCATCTCATCTTTCCTCCATTCCTCGTCTGAGACGTACCCCTTGTTTTCAGCGCAGTGTACGATAACTGCCGCCGACACTAATGTTATGATTATCGGGATTATTATCCCCGGCATACTTTCGCCTCCTTGCCGATAAGTTTCTCAGCCTCTGCCTGATGGCGCCATTCATATCTGCACTCGCCCTCACTGCACTGGCCTGCATATCTGCAGCTCGCGCAGTCTCCATACCCGAGGCGCTGCACGTCATTCATTGCACTTCCAAGAAGCTTTATCGACTCAGCTCTGCTTGCTTCAAGCTCATTGACATAAGCAATTATCTCCGGCTCTGTAAACCATCTTCCCTTAACGAACATTCTCGTCGCCCTCCTCGTTAGCTACTTTCGCCGTTTACCTATCAACGGGCACCATCTTTTGGTTGTCTTTAGCTGTAGTGGGCTATCCAATGTGGTATCGCCGAAGCCTACAAAATCATTTCCTGTGCATTCGTGAACATTTTGGTGCGTGCAATGATAAGTTTTGCGGCTTTTCCCAGTACTTGAAAACTTTCCGTGTTGCCTACCATAGCATTTGCAGAACCCGCAATCTTTGCATTTCCTATTATCAGCCATCTCCCTACTCCTTTCCGACCTTTTTGACTATCTTATCGTACAGGTCATTCGCCTTGTTCTGGTCCTTATAGTTCGCGAAGAACGCCGCTCTCAGAACAGGACGCGTCTCCTGTAGGAGCTTCCACAGCTCCATGTTCTCTTTTTCCATTGCCGCCATGTGCAGCATGTCAGTATCGCTCATTATTTGCCCTCCTCAAAAATCGTAATAAACTTCATGTATTTACGCCGTTTACTGTCGACCTTTTTCAATTTGTCGATAGCGGCTTTATGCGCCTTATGATCTCCGCGCTCAAGCGCTGTGTGCCTGAGTGCATCCTGCTGCTTCATTCCGTAGACACATAGCTCGACGCGCTCACCGATTGCGGACTTCCACACTTCCACGGCATTGGTGCCGTAGATCAGATCTGACGCAGTGGCAAGTTTTGCGAGGATCCTTACTTCACGAACTGTGATACGGGCTTTATTGAGGAACTTGTCTGTATCCATAGTCAGGCTCCTATCCTCGCCCATAATCATTTCTACAATCATTTTCCCTTCACTCCCTTGATCCTTGCCTTAAGCGCCGCCAGCAGACTTTCCTGCGTCGCGTCCTTGTCTTGCAGGGAAGCCATTACCATCTCGTCTGCACTGTCCTTGACGATAAGGTGATGTATGATGACCCTGTCCCGTTGTCCTTGCCTGTACAGTCTCGCATTTGCCTGCTGGTAAAGCTCCAGGGACCAGTTAAGACCGAACCAGATGATGTGGCTGCCGCCTGCCTGAAGGTTAAGTCCGTATGCAGCCGATGCAGGGTGCGCAAGCAGCACACTCAGCTCGCGTCGGTTCCAACGGTCTATGTCCTCGGGCGTCTTAAGCTCGCCGAAGTTTACTTTTGCCTTCTGCAGCAGCTGCGATATACGCTGCAGCTCATGTCTGAAGTTGTAGAATACCAGTACGGGCTGCCCCTGGGCTGCTTCGATGAGCTCCATGAATGCTTCGGTCTTGCAGCTGTGTACTTCCACCGGCGTACCAGCAGGGGTGTACGCAGCTCCGCCTGCCATTTGCAGCAGCTTATTTGTCAGGACCGCTGCGGTGCCTGCGTCAAGAGTCTCCTCGTCGACTTCAAGGAACATATCATGCTCGAACTGGTCGTACAGCTTCCTCGCCTTCGGATCCAACTCTACCGGGACGATGATGTCCTGCCTCTCAGGAAGCTCGATATAGTCCTCGGCCTTCATGCTCACGCATATATCTGAGATCTTCTGCTTTATCAGCTGCTCAGCTCCCGGGCGCTCATCGAAGGTGGAGAAGTTGCCGCCGTGGGTATTCTCGTTGAAGTAAGCTCTGCGGTATGCCGTGATGCTCTTGCCGAGACGTTCTCCGCTGTCAAGCAGATAGATCTGCGCCCAGAGATCCATAAGGCCGTTAGGAGCAGGCGTGCCGGTGAGCCCGACAAACTTGCTGATGTGAGGTCTTACCCAGGTGAGACACTTGAACCTTTTAGCCTGCGGGTTCTTGAAACTGCTCAGCTCATCGGCGACAACCATGTCGAACTTCCAGTCATTTCTGTAGTGATCTACAAGCCATTGCACATTCTCACGGTTGATAACATAGATGTCCGCAGGTGTGTTCACAGCTCTGATCCTCTGCGCAGCTGTACCGAGAACCTTTGAGATCCTCAGGTGCTTGAGGTGATCCCACTTCTGAGCTTCGCTGCTCCATGTTGCTTCTGCGACCTTCTTAGGCGCGATGACTAAAGCCCGGTTTATCATGAAGCGATTATACTTCAGGTCGTTAATGGCCGTTAGTGTTATTACAGTCTTGCCCAAGCCCATATCCAGCAGCAGCCCTACCGCAGGATCTGTGATGATCCTGTTGATGCAGTAGGTCTGATAGTTATGTGGCGTGAATTGCATCTCTTATCACCTCCCTGACCTTTGCCTTGGTATCCACATCTGCGTAAACGCGGCAGCCGAGATCCCTCAGGCGTTTCTGCTGCTGCCGCTGCTTCGGCGTGCTTTTCTTTCCTTCGGATTTCGTCTCTACAAAGAACACTTTCCCTCCTGGGAGAATGCAAAGCCTGTCCGGCACTCCTGTCTCGCCGGGCGAGACAAACTTATACGCCTTTCCTCCCAGCTTCTTTATTTCATCCCTGAGGTAAGCCTCAGTGACTTTTTCGCTTTCCATTATGGCGCCCTCCAGTAATCTTCAAGTTCTCCTGTTGCCTTGTTTACCATAAATTTTGGCTCCAGTATGATGCCGAGGTTTTTTCTCGCAGCCTTTAACTCGTTTTGTCCGAAGCCTGCTTTTAAGGCTTCAGCTCTTATCGTCCTTCTTGGCTGCAATCTTCCTGTCTTTTCGAGAAAATCGCACAACCACTTTGTGCAGCTCATTTTCTCCATTTTTTAGCCTCCTTATAACGCGTAATACAGTATATCGTATTATAGGGTTTATAGGGTTACTATGCCCCTATATACTCTATCTTTTAATACTTATATATATAAAAATGTTAGAATGTTAGATTATGCCGTTTAACCCGATATTCTTAACTTTGCGCCCTAACAAAAACCTAACATTCCTAACATTCCGAATGTTAGCATTTTTAGTAAAAACCTAACATTCTCCGCGGCTTTTTTGAGAATGTTAGAGTA
>AUXO011570249.1_pt1 | contig 13200 bp, 10 predicted proteins | sample 768731 | NCBI WGS metagenome assembly AUXO01 (sample SAMN02715735, study PRJNA202380) | gut metagenome | biome: sheep rumen | host: Ovis aries | place: New Zealand: Palmerston North
CTGCCTATTTTGTATCTTTTTTGCCACAAAACTGTTAAAACTGCATAACAAACGTTTATATTTCACTATCTTTTTTGTATCTTTGCAAGATAAAATATACATTTTAATATATGATGTGGCAATTTGTCATAAATGGACTAATAACTGGAATCCTATACTCACTATTGGCTATAGGGTTTGCCCTGGTCTATAATACAACTAAGGTGTTCCACCTTGCTGCTGCAGGCCTTTATGTGGTTGCGGCATATGCGTTTTATTCTTTTGTTTCATTACTGAATTTTACATTAATATGGGGAGCTCTCTTTGCGATAATTACTACAATGGGGATAAGTCTTTTAATAGAAATTCTCGTATATCGTCCTTTGAGCAACAAAAAGAACTCATCGAATTTCTCGCTTATCGCCGCTGTGGGTATTCTCACAATCTTGGTTAATTTGGTGGCCATATTATTTGGTAATGCTCCTAAGGTCGTGGAGAATTCTCTAAAAACGACATATTCTTTAAATAATATAATTTTGACCCAACCGCAGATATGGCAGGCTTTTATTGGACTTCCCTTTATTTTTGCATTTCTGACTTTCTTGTATAAAACATCATGGGGGAAACGATTCAGAGCCATTAGTGACGATGAAATACTTTATAAAACATTGGGATATAATGTCTCTGTAACAAGATGCATGGCATTTCTCTTAAGCGGAGCTTTTGTTGCTTTGAGTTCTTGTCTCAATGTTTATGAGGTTGGTATGGATCCTAATATGGGCATGAGTATCTTAATTAATGCTTTGGCGGCAATGATTATTGGTGGAATAGGTAGATTTGATGCTTGTATATTGGGAGGTATTACGCTAGGAATCCTTCAGTCCTTGGTTTTGCTGTGGTTTCCTTCTTCATGGCAAAGTGGCGTGACCTTTTTTGCTCTTATTTTATTTCTATTTGTTAAGCCCCAGGGATTTGTTGGCTATAAACAACGGACAATTTAGATGCATATGAATTACATTCTCCATATAATAGTTCTTTTAAATATATATTCGATTCTTATTCTTGGGGCGAATATTACAGTTGGAATGAGTGGCCTTCTAACGTTGTGCCAGGCTGCTTTTTACGGTATTGGGGCATATGTTGGAACATTTTTATTAATGCAAATGGGTGTACCATTCATACTAATTGCTTTATTAGTCGCAACAATTACCGGTATTTTTAGCTTACTCATATCCTATGCATCATTAAAACTGAAAAATGACTATTTCACTTTGGCTTCTCTAGGTTTTCAGATGATAGTATTTACAGTTCTATATAATTGGGTAGAAGTTACTAATGGACCATATGGAATATCAGGAATCCCTGCTATAAAGATTCTTGGATTATGGAGTATAAAAGGCCTTATACCCTTTGCCATCTTTACGACATTGGTGATGCTGGTAATTGTAGGACTTTTTGAGGTTTTGAAAAGATCACCATATGGAAGGCTTCTTCGCGCAATGCGTTCTGACGAAATATCAATAATGGCCTTGGGAAGGAATTCTTATGCAGCAAAAACAACAGCATTCTTTATTTCTGCAGGTTTCTCGGGCATAGCAGGATTGATGTATGCTTCATATGTACGTTTTATCGATCCAACAAGTTTTACTTTGAATGAGAGCCTCTTTATTATATGTGCCCTTTTCATTGGTGGTATTGGAAATGCCAAAGGGTCTATCGTAGGTGCCTTTTTTGTTGTTATCCTTCCAGAAATTCTGAGATTTATCGGATTACCAGACTCGATAGCTGCCAATTTGAGAGAAATTATCTATGGACTATCGTTATTATTAGTTGTATTCTATCGTCCTAAAGGACTTGTCGGTGAAACAATTTATAAGTGATATGGTATTGGAGTTGCAAGATATACGATTGAGTTTTTCTAACTCAAAGAGAGAAGAATTAAATCTTCTTAAGGGGGTAAATTTGAAGATAAATGAAGGCTCAATAACTGCAATAGTTGGCGGAAACGGAGCCGGGAAGACTACACTTTTCAATATCATCTCAGGCTTCATCAAAGAGTACGAAGGCAAAGTTTTGATTGATGGAAAAGATATTAGAGCGATTCCTCCATATAAACGACCCCGTATGGGGATTGGTCGTTTGTTCCAAGGTACACAATTGATGGGAGATCTTACTCTTCTTGAGAATATGAAAATAGCCTCGTCTGATAAAACAGGAGAGTTCCCGTTTCAATCTATTATTTTCCCCAAAGCAATAAAGGCGGAAGAAAATAGGAAGGAAGAAGAAGCAATTGAAATAATAAATAGTGTTTTTGGACCAGACAGCAAATATCTTGGTATGCTTAAAAAGAAAGCATCAGAGTTTTCTTATGGTGAACAACGTATGTTTGGCATTGCTCGCCTGTTAATGGGAGACAGCAAAATTTTACTTTTAGACGAGCCAACATCTGGAGTGAATCCTGTTTATATTGAGACGATTGCGAAGATAATACGCCATTTAGTTAAAAATAGCGGAATGACGGTGTTAATGATAGAACATAATATGCATTTCGTTAAAAGTTTAGCTACTTATTGCGCTTATCTTGACAATGGCAAGATTATGCAATATGGTCCAACTGATACGGTTTTGAATAATGAAGGGGTAAAGAATAGCTACTTAGGGATATGAGTCAACTACTGATTAAAGGCCTTTATGCCGGATATGAGAAAGATATAGAGATTCTTAAGGGAATTGATATTGATGTCAGGAACGAAGAAGTTCTTGGTATAATTGGATTAAATGGTTCAGGAAAGTCTACTTTTGGTAAAGCGATTATGAATATTCTTCCTTTCAGGAATGGTCAATTCATACTTGACGGAGAAGATATTTCTCCTTATAATACAAATGAATTATCACGGAAAGGGCTATCTATTATGAGGCAAGGAGGACAAGTGTTCTCCACGATGACCATATCAGAGAATCTTGACATCGCATTTGGCAATAATTATAATCAATCTTACAAAGAAATGATTCTTGGAATGATTCCATTGTTACGAGATCAAGAAGAAGGCCTTTTTAAGAGAACTGCAGATAAACTTAGTGGTGGCCAGCGACATCAGCTAGCACTTGCGATGACGCTTGCGACCAACCCATCTTTAATAATTCTTGATGAGCCAAGCGCAGGGCTGTCCCCTGTTGCAGTTGAGAGCATGTATTCTCTTTTGAGAGAAGTCAAGAACTCGCTGAAGGTTACAATTGTTCTGATTGAGCAAAATATAAATAAAGCCATATCATTCTGCGATAGGTGCGTTCTTCTTTCTCAGGGAAAGATAGGCAAAGTGTTTGTTGATATGGATGCCGCAGATATGAGAAAAGATATAATGAAAGAATTAGGATTATAAATGTATACAAGAGCATTTTGGGATAAAATATATAAAAGGCATTTCTCTGACGCTCCATGGATGAGCGAAGAGTGGGCAATTGGCGGAATCCGTCTTTTGGATAATTATATACCAGCATCAACCAACAATGGGTGCTTGCTAGATTATGGTTGTGGGAACGCTCTGATTTCAGATCACTTTATGCAAAAAGGATATCATATCGAATTAGCAGATATTTCTGACGAATTAGTAAACTGGCTTGATTTGAGACATGATGACAGTGTTCCAATTTATCTTGTTGACTCTCCAGACATGATTCTTGGCGAGAACAAGTACGATTATGTAATTGCATGGTGCCTATTTCACCATATTAATCCAAATCTATGGGGTAAATTTTTAGATTCTTTTTTTCATTTGATGAAAAAAGGATCTTCACTTTTTATTTCTGGTTGGGATGACTCCGACAACATACTTAGGGAAGAGAAAAAATTAGGCCGTTTTACTCAGCAACCAATATGGTTCATCAATATGCTTGACGATCTGATTAAATGGAGAAGTGACAAATTTGAGCTAAAAGAGTCAAAAGTTATACCATTTAAATTAAGTCCGTTTACGCAAGAACGGATGATAAGGTTTATTATAGCAAGGAAGATAATACAATAAATAAAAATAGTTATGAAGAAATTATTCGTTATTTTTTGCGCAGTGGCAATGCTATTCTGCGTTTCGTGTAATCAAGACAATGGTGTTGTCAAAATTGGTGTGGTTGGCCCAATGACAGGAGCGGGAGCTGCTACTGTTGATTATTGGGTTAATGGTCTTAATCTTGCGGTAGAGCAAATAAACGCAAAAAATGAGGGGACTAAGTACGAACTTATTTTTGAGGATTGCCGGTCTGATGCAAAGGAGGCTGTATCGTGCTACAAACGTTTAGAGCTTCAAGGCATCAAATATATGATTGCTGTTGGTGGTCAGTTTGCTATGGCCATTGCCCCATTAACGAAAGGACAAGATGTACTCTATTTTACGACATCTGATTATAATGACGCTGTTCTAAATGCAACAGATTGTGCTTTCCGTGCATATCCAAGTGCAAATACTCTCGGTAAAACGGCAGCAAATTATCTCTTTAATGAATTAGGTCGCAAGAGTGTGGCAACAGTAATTATAAACACTGTCCCAAATCTTCTTGCAGGGAAAGCCTTCACAGAACATTTTGAGAGTCTTGGAGGCATGGTTTCATTTAGTGACACTTATGATATTGGCCAATTTGATTTCAAAGATATGGTAGCCAAGATGGCGGCCGGTAAAGATATCGACTGCGTATTTTATATTGGCTTTGGCCAATCTGCCAATTCCTTTGTGGCCCAGCTTTATTCTAATCCAAAATTCAAAGATGTTGTTATCCTTGGCGACGTTAATATGTCGACGAAGGATTTCCTTACGAGTGTTGAAAATATACCTCTTAGTGTTTATGTTGCTGACACCAAACTGAGTGATGATTTTGAAACTGTTTACAATGAAAAATTCGGTACCACTTCAAATTCAATTGCATCTTGTGCAAGTATTATCCCATTTGTAATTGACGAAGCACGTCAGAATGTTGAAGACAAAAGTGACATGAAAGCTCAACTTAATTACATTCGTGGTCGTGAATTCTCTTCTCCCATTGGATCTATTTCTTTTGACAATACTGGTAATGTTCAATTGCCCATGCAGGTTTATAAAGTTAAGTAATTATGATTACGACAGAAACAAAAGAAAAAAATCTACCTATATATAGACCGGATATAACGTTGCCTGAGATCTGTCAGGCAGAAGGCCCCAGTCTTGTTCGCAAAATGATTCCATGCTTCCGTCTCCCTGATGTGATTTTTGAGGATCAATATAACAGTAAAGGTAAATTGGTCAAAAAAGGAAATAATCACTTCTCAGACCCACAATTTACTTTTGTATATGGACTTAATGTAAGAACTCCACGTATCAATAGCATATTGCCTTTTTCGACAACATATATTTATGACAAGTCCAAGGGCGAAGGCACCATACGAGATGACTTTAAGATATCAGAAATAACTTATAAAGTTCCAGAGTTTACTGACCAATATTATATACGTGAATTATTTCTTTATGCCACTGTTAAAGAAGTTGAGGGAAAGCTCACAGTAGACGCTGATGATATTGTAATCTTATCCTTAACTACAGAAGAAGAAATAAAGATTAGCGAGATGAAACAGGCTATCTGTCAGGATGGCAGTTTCTTTAGAAGGCATGTTACAGAATTATGCATAAGGGAACGTATTTATCTTTGGCTTACATCAGAGGATTATAATGTGAATAAGGCTGGAGTTGCCCTATCAAATTTTATAGCTATATCTGATGATTACGATGCTATTGCCAAACATATTATTCCTCATAGATTAGATTTTGTAAACCTGTTATTTCTCATAAAAGCAAGACACCTTTTTGACGCAGAAATCGCACAAAGAAAAACAGCTATATCCTCCGCAAAAGCTGCAATCATGTCTAGAAATATGAGCCATAACCTTGGTAGCCACGTAATGGCATACTTAAAACAGCATTTAAATTCAGTCCAGGACATGGTAAGGGACAATGTTTTAGCATCATTATTTACATCTCAGGATGATCTTACATCTTCTGATGGATTGAGAAAATGGTTTGTTAGATATGAAAAATTTATAAAAGAACAACAACAGGGGCTTGGAGAGGTCGCATTGCCATTTCTCGTTGGCTTAGGAAAATTCATTTCGTATTTACAAGAGCGACAAGATTTTATTGCAACAATAGCAACAGACTACGTCCCCTATTTTTCGACTGTGAATTTTAAGGATTTTGTATACGATGAACTGAATCCTGACTTAAGATATGAAAGGCATAGAGATCGTATTGGTTTACAACCTGACAATATCTTATTGGGAAATATTGCAAGGTCTGAAGGGTTGGCAAGAAGTACAAATCCAACCAAAAACAAGAAGATGGCTGATATTATCATTAAATATAGAAATTTTAACGGAAAGCCTGTTGCTCAGTTAATAGATTCTGATCCGAGAAAGAAGGCTCTTAGTGACATGCGAAATTTTATGGTTTATTTGCCTGGAGGAGTCGTAGGAAGACAAGCAATTTTCTCTATTGTAGAAAATATAATTAGAAATGCAGCTAAACACGGTAAGTGGGGTGATGAGGGAAATAAAAGTCTTGAACTCACATTCGATCGCTTTTATATTGAACAATTCAAGGATGGAACCATGCAGGAAGATTGCGTTCCTATTGGCGACGATTCATTTGTGGAATTTTTCAAAAAGTATTATGCTGCTGCATCAGACATAAACGATCTATGTGTCATCACCCTTACTGATAACATTCCATTTGAATTGGCTCATTCAAAGTTAGAAGATTGTAAAAATCTCGAATCGATTAGAAATGCGCTCATAGAACCTTATATTGATAATACAAGTGTTGAAATGCTCCAAACGAATAAAGGGATAAAGGAAATGCGAATCTCTGCAGCTTGGATGCGCGGTATTGATGATGATGTAAAAATTAATCCGTTATATATAACACCTGACTTTGACAGGAAGCAATTAGACAAAGAACATTCAAATCCAGAAGATCATTGGATTCATGTGAAGCCTATTACTCCCCCAAAACCAAAAAAGCCCGGTAAAAATGCCTCTCTCGAAGAAAAAAGCAATTACAATAGAAAAATAGAGAAATATAACAATGAGTTTTTAAAATTTAAAGAAGAAAAGAAAAATTTCGTCTACAAATATTGGAAAAATGGGCAATGGATAAATCATGCTCCTATTTTGATGGCCAGAGCTTGTTCAAACTCATCTGATGAGAATTATCATTTGCAATATGTATTTTGTTTACCTCGTCCAAAAGATGTCGCTATTATCCTTTCAAATAAGAAATACAGTTCTCTCCTTAAAACTAAAAAGGTATTAAATTGGTTTTCTCAAAATTCGTGGGATTTATTCTCTGTGGACAAATTTATTGGAGCTAAAAACAAGTCGTATGAGTTTATATTATTATCCGATGAAATCATTAAAGAGGAAACAAATTTGATTAGGCAAATATCACCTAAAAGAGTGTTCTGTCAAGATGACATTAAAGATATCGTTATCATAGATGATACACTTCTGTCTACTAAGTTCAAGAATTTCTATTCAATTCGATTAGAATTGTATAAGATGTTATGCAAATTTAATTCCGAAAGTGATATCATTATAATCAGTGATGAAAAGACCTCAAAACCAGAGGATAACGAAGGAGATAATTTGACCAATGTGATTATACAAGATGGTGCCTATAAGGGTAAATATTTGTACAGAACTCACAACGACACTGAGAACTTATTTACTGATTACCTTAAAAACAGTGAGGAAAATACTGTATTCGTCGAAGGTATAACAGGAAACAACTCTACAGATAGATTAGTTCGAAATGATCGGATTGATGAATTATGGATGTATAAACATCTGCATGCCATGAAAACGTCAATAGGCATATTTGATGAACGAATATTCGCAAAGATTTTCAAAAAGGATGAAGCCGATATTAGATTGGCACAATTACCTTTCGATGAATTAAAGAAACAATTGCGAGAGACCACAATAGACGATAAAATCAAAAAGAGTATTCGTGCAGCAAAGACAGAGGACGATCTTAATAAAGCTATAGGAAGGGATGCCCGAATCATTCTTGGAGATTATATGTCCATTGTATACGAAAAAAAGGGGATTAGTATCTTTAATCTATTAAAAACAAAAGACGGATTAGATATATATGGGTTTGATAATATTATTTGGGATGAAAAAGAAATAAAATGTTTTGGAAAAATTGCTAAAGTTGGAGAAATTACTCAGAAGGACGGCCAAATAATTGTTTCTAATCCACATAATCTAAGATTTGATTATTTATCTATTCATCAGGGCCTCCTTGATAAAGTCTATGAACAATTTGACATAAGGCATGACGCTTTTTCGAAGCACAAGTTTACTAAGGCATTCTATGAGGCATTCTGCAATGATTCGGAAGTGTTATTATATCAGGATGAAAAGATTAAGGATAATAATGGAATCACGCAAACTGTCTATTACCTGCCTAATCTTAGAATTCATTCTGGTCGTTCAAAACCAAGTTTTGCTGACATGCCTCAGCATCAGCCCTTCATCCAATACGCTGCAATAGAACATGCCGTGATGGATTGTAAGTATTCACTGGTTGAATTATTAGATTTTGCACGCTATGAGTAATATTTTAATTTTTAGTACGAAATGGGTCGGCAAAAAGGGCACCATTTTCGAAGACAATGCTAAGTTCATAAAAGGTCATGATAATTCAGATGCCATTTTTAGTCAGGCATTTGTTCAAAATTTCTTGTTCAAAGATGACAGTTCCGCAATTGCTGATATGTATGGCTTGGAAGATAATGAAAATGGAACGAACAAATTGATAGAAGTCGCTCAGAAATTAGTTGAGCATGAATTGGGAAATATAGATTTCCTTAAAGAAGATATCGAAAGCCAGGATTGGGGAAATCTTCTTCAGGACATTTATGATTCTTTTAAAGAGAACCGCAAGAACTCTGTTTTCCTCGACATCTTAACTTCTTTTATGCCCCAGAGGCAAGCCCCCTGTTGTTGTTTTAAACAGGAAAAAGATAATGACGTTGATTATCTGGCTATAGGAATTTCCCCTCTTTGTTATAATGGAGCTGGTATCCAATTCTACCATGAATGGAGTCGAGCTTTAATAGATGATTTTACAGAAGCTAATGATAATGTAATCCTCGCTCTTCATGGCCGTACGGACTGGAAAGATTTTGATAAAAGCTATGGCTTTATATCTGACTTTTCACAACAAATTTCTTCTGAGCTTAACCGCAATATTCAGGTTCATATTTTTAGGCATGTAGGGTTTGATTACATTGCTCAAGCTATAAATATGAATAATAGTACACTGTCAAATATTTGGAATTACATCAATACTCATGCCCATGAATAGTGTGTTAATAAAAGTCTGGGTACAAAAAGATGATCCAGAATTCAAATTGTATTCTTTTGGAGAAAACTTCAAAGAACTACAAATACATGGAAAGGATTTTCCTGTCATCAGAACTCTCATAGGGAATGGAATATCCGAAGTTAAGAGGAAACCATCTGATTTCAGACATTACCATTTTAGGATTGCATTACATTATAGTAATGAAATAGAAACATTTAATGTCCATCAGCCAGACGTTGACTATTTTCAAGGAAAAATTGGTGATGGAATCAGAGATGGAAGCAAAGGTGGTGCAGAATTTTCTCCTATAATCCATTTGTTGCAAGAGGATATTACCGATTTTCTTTCTGATAGTTACACAAAAGAACACGGAGATGCTCCTCGATTTCGATATATAATAGATAGTGGAATATGGAATTATTTGTCAACTAATCAAGATGATTTTAAGAACGACATAAAAGATATTGTATCGAATTGGGAAAAAGGATTCTACGATCTTTATATCGCACGCGAGTTTGCAGAACTCAATGCGAGACTAACAAAAGCTTCCTATCTATACGAAAGGCCGGATAGTCAAGGAGGAGGTTCTAGCGGGCACGGTGCAGCGGTTTCTCCCTTTCTTTTTCATTCAGAAACACTAATAAAAAATCAGCAAAAAGAAAATACCGCTATCGAAGAGTATCGATGGCGTTTCCTGCTTTTGGATGACAAAATTGATAAAAACAAAACAGAAATCATAGATAATGTAGAAAAGAAAACTGGTATTCTATCAAGCAATGATCCCAAAAAAGAACTAACAAAAGCCGAAATATTAAAATATCGAATTGAGCAAATCGGCAAATGGAAATGCGAATGCATTTTGGCAAACAATTTGAAAACGCTTCCATCAAGTTCAGAACACGACATTCAGATTATCTGTGTGGAAACTATCGACAAAGCTATTGAATTAATGCAAGACTACGAATTTGACATTATCTTGTTAGATTACCTTTTGCAGAATAATCATTATGGATATGAATTACTGACAAAAATCAATGGAAAGGAGGGAGGAGCTTCTAAGGTCCTTTGTGGTCCACAAGGGAAAAACTTCTTTATGTTCATTTCTGCTTTTACCACAGCAGTCAATGAGAGGTTAACACTTGAGGGATTATCACGTGACGAAGATTGGTGGCTTATTGGAGAAGGCGCTTGTCCTACAAATACTCCTGAGCTTTTTAGGTATAGGCTCATACATTTAATGGAAAGACGCTTAAATCAAACAGGCATTAGAGAGCTTTCCATAGAAAATGTCTTAACAAAGGTTCTTGAGATTTTCAAAAAGGACGAGCAAATGGATGACAAAATATCAAGAATAGAATCTGTAAGAGAAAGAGCATATAAAGCTTATCATGAGATTTTGGGGTTCCATTATGACTATTATAATCTTCGCGAAAAAGACAAAGGACATTCCGTTCTAGTCGATAGTTTTATGAAAAAACAAGTGCATTTGGGGGCCATGTTAGAACATCTTTTGCAGTTAGTTCATTTAACTGCCTTTGGCACGGTTAGACAATGGCCTGAAATATGGGAAGAATATCAGTTCTTTACCCGAACCGTCAACGATAGTCATAAATACAAAAACTTGATGGGGAATATTACAGAGAGTATTGAGGAGCATATTATTGACTTGAAATCAGAATAAATGAATAGTGGTAGTTTCTTTCGTCTCGACTTAGAGACTTCAAAAGTGGTCAATGGAATTACTTTTTTTAACTATATTGATATTCCAGAACTTGAGGAAGGGAAAGGCATTTTAAGGTATCCAATCCGTCTTTCTATTTCTTCTGATAAAGTTTCAATATTTGTTCACTATTATAATGACGATTATATTCCCTGTCATACAGAAGAAGTGATATTGGAATTGCCGTATGCTAACAATAGTATAGATAGTTTATCATCTACCATTAAGCGTATATACAATACGACTTTCCCACTAAGCAATTATTTATACAACCTGCTATGTAAAAGGTATGTCGCCAACGACAACAATTCAGACTATTATCCTTTCCAAAAAAGTCAAATTAATAAAGACTCATATTCTTCCTTGTATATATGGGGGTTATTAAGACCAACAACACAGAAAGATGGAGATTTCCATTATGAAATCCTTCATAAAGACACAAAAGAAATTGTCAAAGAAGGCTATACTCAGAATGAAAGTAAACAAAACTTCGCAATAACCAAATTTCTCAGAAAATTACTTCTTGATTTTATGTTTGATTTAATGCACTCAGACGTATTTGAATGCAGTAAATATTACTCAAGCATGAAAGAGGGTCTGATGAGTGATTTCTTTTTTTCAGCGATAATAAAAAAATCGGAATATTATTACAATAGGCGTCTTGTAAGAGTAAGGGCTGAAGAAAATCTTTCTATGACAAACACATCCATAGCTGCAAATCATTCCCTCAAACATCTTTATGCAGAAAAATTAGAAAGAGCAGAAAGGGATTGGATAGATGTAATCATGAATCCACTTGCAGACAAGCATTTTCTATTTTTACCAGATTGGTACGAAGATCCCGAAGAAGGAGGAGTAAGATATGAAAAAAGGAAGAATAAAAATGAAACATTTAATATCTCAGAATCATGGTTTGTTAATCCTGAAGAGGAAATGTCTAGGATAGTATTTCCGTTGAAAGACAATATTAATCCTAATACGACAAGGTATCTCAATTCCTTGGAGTTATGTTATTATATTGAGGGTAAAATTAAATCATCTGTGGCGATAAGGAATACACAGATATCAAAATGGTTTTATAGTCGTTACGATTTTAAAGACACATTCCGGCTGCACCTTTTTGACAATATTAATAGAATTATTATCTTAATTCTTTGCCTTTTCACTATCTTTTGTTTGGTTTCTCAGTTTATTCCATATCTATGGGAAACTCCCAGAAACTTTACATTTTTTCCTGTATTGTGTTTTATATGTCTTCTAACGGCTAGTGTTTCTTATGGTATAAGTTTGTTGAAGAACAAAGAACCTAATAGATTTGATGATTTATTATTATGTCGCAGACGTAAAAGAGAATGTGTGAAATCTTTTTTTAGTTCAATGTTTTTTTTGTTGCTTTCAATTTTTCTATGGTACTTTGGTTCAACCATTTATCATTTCGTGACGTGGAGTTTTCTTTTATTTATTGGATTTTTGTTGTTCTTAGGATTTAACTCGCGAAATCGTATAGTGGATAACATACATTTATTACTTCCTAGATTGGTTGCTTCTATAGCTACAGCATGGATAATGATTGTCATAGGAAATGATATCGTTAAAGAGCACTTGTCTGTTCCAGTTATTATCATTATTTCTGTTGTCGTATTTGTATTTGTTCTATTTGAAAACAACAAAGCTATACCCAATCAATCATCGAAAAAAATTGTTTCTCGTGCTTTTGAATTAATGATAATCAGCTTTTCGATTTCTGTAATTATAGGAATATATGCATTAGATATTTTAAGCCCTTCTTTATATTGTGATGCAAGAGATTATGGCATTGATCCTATCAATTATCAGTGGACTTTTTTAAACGGTTCTAGCGAATTCACTTTGTGCATATTTCCTGATTATCTTATACCTTTTTCTTTTCTTGCAATGTTTATTGGTGTTTTTATTCAAATGATTTTTGAGGAGAAGAGTATAACAGAAGTATAAATTGCAAAGGATGGAACCAGTAGATGAATATAAGTGGATAATGATTACGATGGTAGTGTCGTTCGTCATCTCGCTGTTTGTATTCTTTAATGCCAAGAGGAAATGGCTTGGTTGCATCTTGCAATTCTTTACGTTCAT